>Ga0210400_10001054_pt1 | contig 28338 bp, 34 predicted proteins | sample IncBWH26MmetaG_FD_155456 | JGI IMG/M metagenome (GOLD analysis project Ga0210400, IMG submission 155456) | Forest soil microbial communities from Barre Woods Harvard Forest LTER site, Petersham, Massachusetts, United States - Inc-BW-H-26-M | ecosystem: Environmental > Terrestrial > Soil >... | reverse complement strand
GGCTGCGCTGCTGCTGGGTCCCCTGGCGGCATTTCGCTCCACCCGGAAGGTTCCGCTGCGCTTCGCCGTGTGGCTGGCTACGTTTGGCCGCAGTCACGCACAGCTTGCTGCACTGGCCCGCGTCCACGTCAGGCAGGTGACGGCGCAGCGTGGACCGTTTCTGCGCGCCGCGGGTCGGGCACAGCTTCTGTCCCATCACTCCCAGGGTCATACGGTTGTCATCGCCACGGGCGCGCTGGAGTACCTGGTGCAGGAGATTCTGGCGAATGAGGATATTCGCGGCGTGACCATCGTGGGCTCTACGTTACGACGCTTCCTGGGTGGCATGATCGCAGACCAGCATTGCTACGGTGCTCGGAAGATCCCCATGCTTCAGGCACGCGGGTTTACGCCACCCTGGACTTTCACTTATTCGGACAGCGAAGCGGATTTGCCGTTGCTGCGTGCCGGGACGACTCAATTTCTGGTCAATCCGACCGACCAAGCGGCGGCTTATCTGGTCCCCATTCTGGGCGCTTCGGCGACCGTGGTGACCTGGCGCTAGGCCGGTGACACCGGCGACCCGCCCCGTTGCACTGCAGCGTAATGCAGCCCGTGATTCTTGGCGTCGGGCGATAGCTGCCGACACCGTACTGGCCCTGTTGACCCCCTCCCGACTCGCCTATGATGATCGCCGGCTTTCGCCAGCAACACGACGACAAATTGAGGGGACCGACATGGATGACCAGACACTGAACCGGCGCCAGATTCTGGGAGGTGTGGCGGCGGCCGGCACGGCGGGTCTCCTGGACGGAATCGGTACGCGCCCGGCCGCCGCGGCCGATCTGCCCGACATGGGGACCGCGCAGCCCCCACCCATTACCGACGTGAAGGACAAGGTGGCCTACATCACCGGCGGATCCAGCGGCATTGGCCTGGGGATCGCGCGCGTGTTCTACGAAGCCGGCATGAAAGTCGTCATCGGTTACCTGGACGAGCAGCACATCGGCGATGCGTTGAAGCACTTCCCGGACAAGGATCCGCGCATTCACGCCATCAAGCATGACGTCATGGAACGGGATGCCTGGGAGCGCGTCGCCGATGAAATCGACAAGAAATTCGGCGGGCTGCAGGTCCTGGTCAACAACGCAGGCGTCGGCCTGCAAGCGCCCGCAAGCACCGGCACGTACAAGGACTGGGAATGGGGCCTCGGGGTGAACCTCTGGGGACCGATATACGGCACCCACACCTATGTACCGCGCATGCTGGCCAGCAAACAGGGCGCGCACATTGTGACCACCACCTCGACCAGCGGCATTCTGCCGGGAAGCGGGGCAGGCATTTATACCGTGGCAAAGATCGCCGCTGTAGGGTTCATGGAGGAATTGCGCCTGGAACTGCGCAATACCAATATTGGCACTTCCTGCTTCGTACCGGGCCTGACTGCCACCAACATCGGTGTCAGCGAGAGCTACCGGCCGGCTGCCTTGAAGAACGACGGACCGCCGGCCCTGGCCCCGGGCGCGCAGCCGCGACCGGCTCCCGGCGCAGGTGGCCCCCGTCCGCCGCGTCCGCCGGCCGCCCCCACCGCCGGTATGGCTCCGGCTGCGGTTCGGCCCATGGATCCGATGGTGGCCGCTCGCTTTGTGCTCGATGGGCTGCTGCACAATGACCTCTACATCGTCGCCGAGCCGGAGTATCGGGCCGGCGTCGAGGCGCGTTGCAATGCATTGCTTGAATCAATGAATCCGTTCAAGCCCCTGCCGACACAACTGACCAGCAGCAACGGTGTTTACCGCTCGCCGATCTACGTACAGGAAATCGGGCATCGCCGCGCCACGCAGGCGCGGGACATTTCAGGAATCTGAAGGAGCAAGTGTATGAAAGGGGATCCGATTGCGCTGCACGCTGCCAAGGCGCCGGCGGCACTCGCTGCTGTCTGCCATTTGCTTCGATCCGAAATTGATCGCACGCTACCGAAGTCACCGTCCAGGATCTGGTATGCAATGCCGGTCTGGTTTGTGGGGGAAAACGCGATTGTGGGCTACAAGGTCGCCGCGCAGCACGTTAACTTGTTATTTTGGAATGGGCAGGCCTTCGGTGATCCGGCCCTGAAGGCGGCCGGTAAGTTCAAGGCGGCGCAAATACAGTTCACGGATGCCGCGCAGGTTGATCTCGGCGCACTGCGCCGCTGGCTTAAGCGCGCCGGTGCCGATGTCTGGGACCTCCACAGCATCAGGGCTGCCCGGTCGCGTACTGCGTGAGCATCGATAGCCGATGGATCGTTTCTGCCGGATCGGTCGCCACGCATGAGCGTGATGGTTCGACCGGCCCGTGCGGAGGATGCTCCCGCCGCCGTGAACATTCTGCGGCGCTCCATTGCATTGCTCTGTATCGCCGACCACCGCCGGGACCCGGCTGACCTGGCTTCGAGGCTTGCGAACAAGACCATTGCGAATGTCCATGCCTGGATCGAGTCCGACCGCAACTACTGTGTTGTGGCCGGCCTGCATGGCGTCATCTGCGGATTCAGTGCCATGACAACCAGCGGCCTGATCACCCTGTGCTATGTGGACCCGGCGACACGATTTGCTGGAGTCAGCTCCGCCATGCTCGCTTGCCTGGAGCGCGAGGCAAGCCGTTTAGGGCTGGGCGCGACGCGGCTGACTCCCACGCTGACGGCGCGGCGGTTTTATCTGAGCCGGGGGTATGTGGCCGACGGCGAGGCCATGGAGAAACGGATGCGCACCAAATAACATGGCCGCCATGACCATTGACCTCCCTCCCGGCAAGATCATCCTGGTGAATGGTGCGTCGAGCGCGGGGAAATCCGCATTGGCCCGGCGACTGCAAAGCGTGATTGCAGGACCATTCTGGAACTACTCGATTGACCATCTTCGCGCCGGCAAGATAGTGCCGTTTGAGCGCATAGACAATGGCGAGTTCCGCTGGTCGGAGCTTCGGGGGCAATTTTTCGAAGGGTTTCATCGCAGTCTGCCCGCCTTTGCACTGGCCGGTAACAACCTGATTGTCGAATACATCGTGGAAACCCGGGAGTGGATGGACCGACTCCTGGAACTGCTCGAGGGTCTGGATGTCTTTTTTGTCGGCCTGCATTGCGCATTGCCTGAGCTCGAGCGCCGTGAAGCGGCGCGCGGCGATCGGCGCATCGGTGAGGCCCGTACCGATTTCGAAACCACGCACCAGCTGTGTTCCTATGACTTGGAACTCGATTCCACTTCGACCCCGGTGGACGAGATGGTTGGAATTCTGCTCAATGCCTGGAACAAACGGCGGGCTCCTTGCGCATTCGAGCGCATGCAGGCCCGGTCATAGGAGCGTTCAGCCATGTCGAATATCCGCAAGTCCGGCGCCGTCCTCTTTGCCAAGGATCCGGAGCGCGTGGCGCGCTTTTATGAGGTTCTTGCGGACTTGGAGGTCACCCATTCCGGCAAGGACATTATTGTGCTGGAGTCAGCAGGTCACCAGCTGATGGTGCATCCGATCGCGCCGAAGATCGCCAGAACCATCGAAATCACCGTGCCACCCAAGCGCCGGACCCAGGCGACCGTCAAGCTGGTTTTCGCCGTGCAGAGCATTGCCGCGGCCCGCGCCAAAGCGCCCGGGTTGGGCGGGGAATTGAATCCTGCGGAAAAGATGTTTGAGGCCCGGGGCTTCCGCGCCTGCGACGGCCATGATCCTGAGGGCAATGTCATCCAGTTCCGGGAAGATGCCGCTGCACCGGTAAAAGCCCCCACTCGGAAGGCGCCCCGCAAAGGCGGCGTCGACTACGCGACCGTGCGGGAACTGGCGTTGGCGCTCCCGGGAGTCATCGACGGCTCGACGCTGCGCGGCATTGCATTCAAGGCGGGCGGCAAACTGCTGGCCTGCAAGGCGGTTCACCGCTCGGCCGAACCCGAGTCCCTGGTCGTGCGCGTGGGCAATGCCGAACGCGACCGGTTGATCGCCAGGGAACCCGACATTTACTATCTGACCCCGCACTATCTGGCGTATCAATCCGTATTGGTGCGCTTAGCGGCCATCGACCGCAAGGGCTTGGCTGCGCTGTTCACCGCCGCATTGCCGTTCGTGGCCGGCACACGTGCCAAGGCCCGCAAGTCGGCCCGGAAGAGCAAGGCAGGATCCGTGTTCCGCTATCTGTGAATCCGTATTGCGGATGAAATCTCCCATTTATCTGCGCCCGCCGCAGCCCGATGATCGCGCTGCCTTCCTTGAGGCCGTGCGCACCAGCCGGATACTGCATCGACCATGGATCACAGCTCCGGCCACGTCGGCCGAGTTCCGCGCCTATCTGAAGAAGATGCAGCAGCCGGGCAATCGGGCCTATCTGGTGTGCCGCCGGGACACCCGGCAGATCGCGGGCGTGATCAACCTGACCAATGTCATCCTGGGCGCATTTCGCAGCGGATACCTGGGTTACTACGCGTTCGTCGGACATGAGCGTCGGGGCCTCATGTGCGCGGGCCTGAAGGCAGTCACCGGCCATGCTTTCGGCGTGCTGAAGCTGCATCGCCTTGAGGCCAACATCCAGCCCGGCAATGCCCCCTCGATCGCGCTGGTTCGTGCCTGCGGATTCGATCTGGAGGGATATTCGCCCCGCTATCTTAAGATCGGCGCGCGATGGTGCGATCATCAGCGCTGGGCGATTCTAGCCGGCCGTGGGAAGGGTGCGTGACCAAACCGTTTGTTCTTTTGCAGACCGTTGTGCTGCTGTCGCTGTCGAATGTCTTCATGACATTCGCCTGGTATGGCCACCTCAAGACGCTGAACAACCGTCCCTGGGTGGTTGCGGCGCTGGTGAGCTGGGGCATCGCCTTGTTCGAATATCTGCTGCAGGTCCCGGCGAACCGCATCGGGTATACGCAGTTCAGTGTCGGGCAACTGAAGATCCTGCAGGAGATCATCACCCTGTCGGTGTTTCTGCCCTTTTCGGTGTATTTTCTGCGTCAGCCGCTGCGCCTGGACTACTTGTGGGCCGCCCTGTGCGTGCTCGGAGCGGTGTATTTCGTGTTCCGTGGCAGCAGCGTCGGCCATTAGCAGCAGTCTCATACGATGAATTTTCCGACGGTCACCCCATCAGTTGTCTACGACGATGCGTCCGTCGGCATCGACTGGTTGACCCGCATCCTGGGATTGAAGCTGCTATCGCGGTACCCGATGCCGGACGGCACGGTCGCGTTCGCCGAACTGGCCTGGCGCACGGGCGTCGTGTTCGTCTCCAGCCGTCCCCCTGCGGACCATCCGTGGTCAAAAGTCGGTGTGGCCTCGATCTCGCTGGCCGCGGCGGATGCCGAGACGGTCAGGCGCCATTTTCACCAGGCCGTCGCCGCGGGTGCCGACGTGGTGCGCGAACTGCATGTGTCGCGGACGCCGGCGTTTCCGCAAGGTAGTGCGCAATTCGACCTGCGGGACCCGGAGGGAAATCTATGGACGGTGGGAACCTACCAGCCCAAGCCAAGCCGGTAGTCCGTTGTCGGTCGGTTCTCTATACAGTCAAGCTTAAGACTCGGCCCATTTGCAATCCGGAATCATTCTCATTTATAATCCGCTTCACGGGTTTGAAGCGGAGCGATCATGTACGTATGCGTCTGCAGTGCGATCACTGATCGACAGATTCATGAAGCGGTAGACCACGGCGCCGCCTCGCTGTGCGAAGTACAGTCGCGGCTTCCGGTTGGCATGTGCTGCGGTCGCTGCCAGGAAACGGCGAAGGCCATGGTCGATGAATACGTCCTGTCGAGCCGACGCAAGAACGCCGCCTAGTCTTCTGCGGCGCCACCGACCGGCGCCCGCCACAAACTACCTTCCCTGAGTCAATTGCGCCTGCCTCGGCGCTGGCCCATCATTGTTTGTTACCTGACTTAGATGGAGCGCGGTGCATGAAGGGCGATCCGAAGATCATCAGGCACCTGAACCTGGTGCTGAAAAACGAACTCACCGCGATCAACCAGTACTTCCTGCATTCCCGGATGTTCGGCAACTGGGGCCTGTCACGCCTGGAAGAGTATGAAAAGGACGAATCCATTGATGAGATGAAGCATGCCGACCGCCTCATCAAGCGGGTCCTGTTCCTGGACGGACTGCCCAACCTGCAGGACCTCGGCAAGCTGCTGATCGGCGAGAATCTCCAGGAATGCCTCGAATGCGACCTGAAGCTGGAGCTGACGGCGCACCAGGATCTGAAAGCGGCCATCGCGGAGAGCGAATCCCTGGCCGACTATGTGTCACGGGAGCTGTTCGAATCCATCCTGGAATCCGAGGAAGAGCACATTGATTTTCTGGAAACCCAGCTTGATCTGATCAAGCGGGTCGGCATTCAGAACTACAGCCAGTCGCAGATGGGTGAGGGCAAGGAAAGCTGATAAGCCTCAGCTCTTGCGGCCCGCCGCGGCCGTTTTGCCGGTATGACTTTTCTCCGGCAGTGCCACGCTCAATTCGAGCACTTCCTGACCCTGATCGCGTTCCAGATTGATGACCACGGCTTCCGGGTCCACATTCACATATTTGCGGATGACTTCCAGCAATTCCCGACGCAGCAGCGGCAGGTAATCCGGGCCGCCGCGCGCGCTGCGTTCCTGGGCGACGATGATTCGCAGGCGCTCTTTGGCCACCTGGGCCGATGGGGGCTGGCGGCGAAATAAATCAAGTAGCCCCATGCTCAACCTCCAAACAGGCGAGCGAAGAAACCCCTCTTGGGTTCATCGATGAACCGCAGCGGCACGGTCTCACCCAGCAGGCGCGCCACGGCGTCCTGGTAGGCACGCGCCACATCCGAATCCTCATTGAGGATGACCGGCGTACCGGCATTGGAGGCCGACAGGACATCGGTGGACTCGGGCACCACCCCGACCACGTCCAGTCCCAGGATTTCCTTCACGTCCTCGACACCCATCATCTCGCCGGCCGCGACGCGTCGCGGGCTGTAGCGGGTGAGCAGCAGATGCTCCTGCACGCGGCCATTGCCGCCCTCCGCCAGCCGGGTCTTGCTGGCCAGCAGACCCAGGATCCGATCCGAGTCGCGCACCGAGGAGACTTCCGGATTCACCACCACGATGGCGCGGTCGGCGAAATACATGGCCAGGTGCGCGCCCTTCTCGATGCCGGCCGGGGAATCGCACAGTACATAGTCGAAGCCGTCGGCGCGCAGTTCATTGAGCACCCGCTCGACACCCTCGGCACTGAGCGCGTCCTTATCCCGGGTCTGGGAGGCCGCCAGCACGAACAGTGTCTCCAGCCGCTTATCGCGGATCAGGGCCTGCTTCAGGGTGCATTCGCCGTTGATGACATTGACGAAGTCGTAAACGACCCGCCGCTCGCAGCCCATGATCAGGTCGAGGTTGCGCAGGCCGATGTCAAAGTCTATGACAGCCACCTTCTTGCCGCGGCTCGCCAGTCCGCATGCGATGCTCGCGGACGTCGTTGTCTTCCCCACGCCCCCCTTGCCCGAAGTCACAACGATGATTTCAGTCAATACCGGATCTCCAAGATTCTTGGCGCCAGGCGCCGTGATTGTTTGATTTTCAACTAGTCGCCCAGGCGTGCGAAACGCAGGGCATCCCCGTCCAGCCAGGCATGCACGGGCTTGCCGGCCAGTTCCGGCGGAATCGTCTCGAACACCCGGAAGACCCCGGCGATCGAGACCAGCTCGGCATGAAACGCCTGGCAAAACACCCTGGCACGCGTGTCGCCGCGGGCGCCGGCCATGACCCGGCCGCGCAGCGCGCTGTAGACATGCGCACAACCATCGGCCATCAGCTCCGCACCCGCCCCGACCGGCGCCATGACGATCAGATCCCGGCGCCGCGCATACAGGCGCTGTCCGGAGCGCACCGCCTGGGTATGGATCAGCGGACTTAAGTCAGGCTCCGGTTCGGCCTCGGGCGCCGCATGCACGACGGGCGGGGTCTTGCTGGTGGCACGGAACTGGGCCAGCACCGGCATGTCCACTTCACGCGCCAGGGTATCCGTCGCTGCCGTACCATTGACCAGGCCCACGGGCAGCATGCCGGCCCGCCGCACCGCTTCCACCACGCCGCGCAGTTCCGCAGCGTCAGGTTCGTGGTCCAGTTCGCTCAAGTCCAGGCACACCGCGGTGCGCTGGAAGAACTTAGGCGCCGTCGCCACCCGACCGGTCAGCTCATCGACAATGATTCCCGGATCGGTGCTGCGAATGCGCACCTGGGCCATGTCCACAGGCCCGAAGCGGATCTCGAGGGCGGCATCGTGATTGGTGAGTTCAGCGGGTCGGTTCATCGCGTCAAACTTCGCACCTGAAGGCAAGCACAATGGGCCGGCGAAAGCCGTGCAGTGTACTGGGAGGAATGCTTCCTGAGTAGTTACCGCACCTGATCAATCGCGCAGGTCCTCCACCGGTGCGCGCACCCAGCTTCGCCAGACGGAAACGAGGGCAGCCATCAGGGCCGGGCCAAGGAACAGCCCGACCAGACCGAATTGCTCCACGCCGCCGAGAATACCCAGCAGTACCCACAGGAACGGGAGACTGGCGCCCTCGCCAATAATAACCGGTCGCACGAAGTGATCAGCGACGAATAACAGAATGAAACCGATCACCAGCACCGTGACCGCAGCGCCGATGGAGCCGCCCAGCGCCAGAATCAGGGCCACTGCACCAAAAGCGATCGGCGCGGCGAAGGGGATCATGGCGAAGATTCCGGTTATGGCGCCCAGCAGAATCGGATGCGGCGCGGAGACCAGCGCATAGATGCCGGCCATGATGGCGCCTTCGGCGATGGCCACCAGCACGATGCCATCGACCGTGGCCCGAATGGCATTGACCACGCCGCTGAGAATGGGAATCACCGTGGGGCCGAACAGGCGCCGTGCCGCGTAGGGCACATCCTGTCGCAGCCGCTCCCGATTCAGGCAGATGAAAAACAGCGTGAGCAGGGTGAAGCCCAGCGTCACCGCGCGGTGCACGATCTGCAGGCCGAGCCTGCGGGTCCATTGCAGCACGGACGGATGGGCGCTGACCGCGGCATTGCCGACCTCATCATGGGCCTGCCCGATCAGTTGCACCCACTGGGTCTGCAGCCAGTCCCCCACGCTGGGCAGATGCCGGATCCAATCCGGCAGCGGCGGGGCGCCGTCCTGGGACCCTTCCGCAAACGCCCGCAACAACGCGGCGGACTCGCGCACCGCCACGAAACCGAAATAGATGAGGGGTACGACGACGATCGTGCCTACGACCGCGGTGAAGCTCAGCGCCGCCCAAAGTTGGCGCCGCGGCCCGGAAAATCGTTTCAGCCAGTGGTCATACAGCGAGGCCGTCGCGACCGCCAGCACCACCGCCCAGCACAGCGCCGGCAGGAACCGCTGCAGCATCCACCCGCCCAGCAGCAGGAGTGCGCCGATCAGCACGTACCGCGCTGTCTTGTGGGCGGTTGAGTCGCTTGGCCCAGGCAAAATTGAAGCTCCGGCAGGGAATACCGCTATCGTACAGACTCACGGCGGACCTTGGACATGTCTTCGGCGTAACGGCGGTTTTTTTGTAAGGAGACTCCTATGAGATTGCCACTTCCCCTCGCGCTCCTGTGCATGCTCCCCGCCGGCGCGGCGTTGGCGCAACAGGCGGTCGCGCCGACACCCCTGCCGGCGCCCGTGGCAACGGTGGCACCGACCGCCTCGACCCCGGCAGCCCATGACTGGGCGGCGCGCAATCTGAAGGACTGGCCGGTGGAGCGGCAGGTGCTGGCAGCACACCTGGTGACACGCTATGGGACTCCCCAGGACCTCACCGCCCAGGCGCTGACCTGGTACGACAACGGGCCCTGGAAGCGCACCATCCTGTACCGGGACGGCGATCTGCACCGCTTTCCACTGCCGCACCGGGATGTACTGTGGCAGACCCTCAACTATAAGGTACCGTTGAACAAGGTCGTCGCACTGCTCACCTATGACGGCAGCATTCTGGTCGATCGCACCCGCGGCGAGATCACCGCACATTGTGACAGCGAAGAGGCCAATACCCTGATCCTCAACATCGCCAACACCATTGTCACCGGTGAAAACACCGTCGAGCAGGCGATGGCCTATCACGCGCAGGTGGTGGAGGGCATGCGCATCCACGAGCCTGAGGAATATCCGCAGAAGCTGCTCTTCAAGACGGCGAAGACCAATGCCGCGACGGCCGATCCGGCCGAGGAAGCCGAGCTGCTGCGGCATCTGATGACGACGCCGCCGGCGCCGTGAGCCGTCAGGCCGGCTCGGGCGGCATGCCGCGCGTGCGCGGTGCGTGGCGGGCAAAACTCTGCGCCGCTTCACGTGCGGCGGGACCGGCGAGCGCGCCACGCACCAGCACCAGGTACAGCGACACCTGGCGGATCGCCCCGGTGTCGAGCGGCAGTGCGCGCGCCGTGTCGGCCGCGATGGCCGGTGTGACCAGATGTTCGGGCAGCCAGGCGAAGGCCAGCCCCGCGCTCACCATGGCGAGGGAGGCTTCCATGCTGCTGACGGTGAAACGTCGCTCGGCGCCCAGCCAGCCTTCATCCCGGGGATGCTGCACACCCGAGTCGCGCACGACCACCTGGGTGAAATGCGCGAGGTCGGATGCCCCCAGGGGGCGTTGCAACTGCAACAGCGGGTGAGCCGGATGCGCCACCGCGATGAACGGGACATCCAGCAACAGATCGCCCAGGTAACCGGGCGGCACGCGGGTGGTGACCACGATGTCGGCGCTCTGGCCGGTGATCGCTTCCTCGGCGCCTGACAGCACCGCATCGGCCAGCTGCAGTTGCGTGTGCGGACACGCCAGCCCCAGTTCCGCGACGATCTGCAGCAACCGCTCGCGTGGAAAGGCCAGGTCCACCACCAGGTTCAACTGTGATTCCCAGCCGCGCTGCAGGCTGTCCGCCAGACCCTCCAGCGTCGCCAGCTCCCGGAGCAAGGGTCGGGCGCGACGCAGCAGCGTCTCCCCGTGCGTGGTCAGTACCGCTTTGCGCCCCTGGATGACCAGCAGCGCGACGCCCAACGACTCCTGCAACCGGGCCACGGCGTAACTGATGGCCGACTGGCTGCGGTGCAGGACCTGCGCGGCCTGCGCAAAGCCACCCCGATCGATCACGGCGGCGAGCACGGCCCACTGCTCGAGGGTGGTCCGGGGCAGGCTCATTGATCTGAATTTTGAATCATTTAGCCCCAATTATCGCGCTTTTTTATCCACAAAATCGAGCATATCTTGCTCCCACTGACTGGGGAGGCGCCATGAACGAAATTCGACGCAGCAATGAACGGGGCCTGGCCGACCATGGCTGGCTGAAGAGTTTTCACACCTTTTCCTTCGCGGACTATTACGACGCGAGGCACATGGGATTCGGTCCGCTGCGCGTGATCAACGAGGATCGGGTGCAGCCGGGCGCAGGCTTCGGCACGCATGCTCACCGCGACATGGAAATCATCAGCTACGTGCTCGACGGGGAACTGGCGCACAAGGACTCGATGGGCAATGGCTCGGTGATCCGTCCGGGCGACGTGCAGCGCATGAGCGCAGGCTCCGGTGTCCGTCACAGCGAGTTCAACGGCTCCCAGGAACGGCCCGTGCACTTCCTGCAGATCTGGATTGAGCCGAAGTCGCGGGGCATCGAGCCGGGCTACGAGGAGAAAAATTTCACGGCCGAGGACAAGCAGGGCCGCCTGCGGCTGATCGCCTCCCCGGATCGTGCCGAGGGCTCAGTGCTCATCCACCAGGACGCGCGCGTGTACGCGGGCTTGTTCAGCGGGACGCAGCGCGCGCTGCTGCCGCTCGCCGCGCAGCGGCAGGCCTATGTGCATGTGGCCCGCGGCCGCATCACGGCCAATGGCGCGCAGCTTGAGACGGGCGATGCCTTGCAGGTCACGCTGACCGACACTCTGGTGCTGGAAAATGGCCAGAATGCCGAAGTGCTGGTGTTTGATCTGCCGCTTTAGTCGTCCCAGCCGAGCGGCTGCGCCGCCGGCTTCACCTTCATGAAGGCCTCGACCGCATGGATCTGGCCGCCGTAAACCTTGAAGGCCTCGAACACGCTGAGGGACTGGCCCTTCGGGCGGTTCGGGGCGTCGAACACGGAGCCGGGGCCGAAGTCCATGCGGATGAGCACCACGCCCTGCTCCTCGTCGACCGCGGCGATGCGGTAGACCAGCTTCGCGAGGGTCGGGATCTTCTGGCTCTTGATGTGTTCGCAGCCCTTGAAGAAGGTGCAGCCCGGACCTGCCATGAGCTGGCCGTTCTCGAAGCGGTAGGCCTCCGCGGCGAAGGGCGCATCGACTTTCTCGAAGCTGCCGGTCTGCAGGCCGTGCGGATAGTGGGATGCTGCCGCAATCAGGTCTGCGCGCGAGTCGCGTTGTGGTGCCGCCGGGGTATAGGTCATCGCCGGGCTGAGCTTCTGGATGGCGTCGATCTTGAAGATCATGCCGTCATCGCGCGAGTGCACGACGATGCTTTCGACACCCGCGATGCGCCCGCCATGGGTGAGCAGGCGCAGCGCCATCAGCGCCGGCGCGCCGTCGACTTGCACCTTCACCAAGGCGGCGGCGACCCCCGCGCGCACATCGATGATGTCGAATCGGTAATCGGTGAGGGCGACGTGGCTTGACCAGATGCCCTCCTTGCCGAACACCCGTTCCGATTGGTCTTCCGTGAAATGCACCGGTGCGCCGATCCGCAGATGCGCGGCCGTGCCCGCCTGCAGCGCCAGCAGGTACTGCGTCATCAGCCTCGTGAGGCAGGCGCGGTCGCAGCCGCCGTGCGGCGCGCCGCCGGCGCTGCCGTGCTCGGCCGGCGGCGGGGTGCTGCAGCCCGGGAGTGCGAGCAGTCCCGCCAGCAGACCCAAGCGCGCGATGCGAATCATGCCGTTCATGGAATCCCCTTCCGGTTCAGCGCCGGCAGTCCCAGTGCCTGCCGCAACTCGGCGGCCGCCGCGACTTCATCCTCGACAAAGTGCGCTGAGAGGAACAACTCCGTCGCCAGTGCGGTACCCGCCAGATGACCGGCGGCCACATCACTCGGGTAGTGAACCCCGCCGACTTCGCGGTTGCGGGCGTATTCCTCAGCGCGCGCGAAAATCCCGGCCCGCCGCTCCGGCAGCATGTCCGCCAGCACGATGGCGGAGGCCACCGCCCAGGTGCTGTGACCGCTGGGATAGGAGGCCGACGCTGGTTTGGCGACCACGGGTGCCAGGCGCGGTTCGGTGACAAAGGGCCGCGGTCGGCCAAAGGCATCCTTGGCCGAGTTCATGAACAGCGACTCATCCCGGGCAATGCGGCTGAACAGCTGGGCGGTCCGGGGCAGCTGCCTGGGGTTGAACTGGGGCGGGTTTCCCAAGGCATCGGCGAACCGGAAGATGCTCACGGTGGCGTCGTCGGCCGCGCGCTGCGCCGCGGCGGGGGTCCGGGCGGCCTGCAGCCGCAGCAGCTCATCCAGTTCCGCGCGTTCCTGCGCCGAACCGGCTTCAGGCGGCGGGGGTAGCAGCCGATACAGGTTCAGAGAGGCGGCCGTGAGGTAGTGATCGGTGCTCGAGAAGGTCGCGGGCAGCCCCGTCGCGGGCGGCATGGCCGCGACCACCGGGGCCGGCGGGACCGAGCGCTGTGGCGGCGGGGCATAGCCGGCGCACCCACCCATCGCGAACAGAATATTCGCTAAAAGAATCAAAGATCTGACGCGCATCTCACGCTCCCCGGGGTGTTCGGCGATTTCTGCGATGGTAGCCCGTTTTCCAATAGCTCAAGCGACGCACAATCGGGCCGATAACCGGGGTGTTCCCGGACTTATTGTTTGGCGAGGAGCTTGTTTCCATAATGTTCGTGATTATCGGCTCCGTCGTCGTCCTGGTGAGTGTTGGCGTCGGTTTCATCCTCGGCGGCGGCAGCCTGTTGCTGCTCTGGCATCCGACCGAGGTGCTGATCATTTGCGGATCCGCCGGTGGCGCCTTCGTGATCAGCAATCCGCCCAAGGTGGTCAAAGCCTCCCTCACCGGCATCATCGCCTTGCTGAAACCGGCCAAGTACCAGCGCCAGGATTACGTCGATATCTTCAAGCTTCTGTACGACATCCTGGTGAAGGCCCGCAAGGAAGGCATGCTGGCCATCGAGTCGCATATCGATGACCCGCATGCCAGCAGCCTCTTCACCCAGTACCCGCGCATCCTGGCCGATCACCACATGACGGATTTCATGACCGACTGCCTGCGGCTCATGATCGGCGGCAACCTGGATCCGCACGAACTGGAAAGCCTGCTGGAAACGGAGCTGGAGACCCATCATCACGAGGCCTCCGAGCCCGCGCATGCGATGCAGAAAGTCGCCGACGCCCTGCCCGGATTCGGCATTGTCGCGGCGGTGCTGGGCATCGTGGACACCATGGCCTCGATCGAGGGGGCGGATACCGCGACCATCGGCCACAAGGTAGCCGCCGCGCTGGTCGGAACGTTTCTGGGAATTCTGGTGGCCTACGGTTTCGTGGGACCCATCTCCGCGGCCATGGAGCAGCGTGCCAATGAGGACTGCAAGCCCTTTGAGCTGGTGAAAATGGCCTTCGTGGCCAGCGTGCGCGGCTACGCGCCGCCGGTGGCGATTGAGTTTGCGCGCAAGCTGCTGTTCGCCGGCGTGCGCCCGAGCTTCATCGATCTGGAGGCACACCTGAAGGGCGGCCGCTGACCCCCCGCCGGAAACCGCGCTCATGGCCAAGGAAGAAAAAGCCCAGATCATCATCGTCAAACGCCGCAAGAAGGCGGGTGGCGGGCATCATGGCGGCGCCTGGAAAGTCGCCTACGCGGATTTCGTGACGGCCATGATGGCCTTCTTCCTGGTGATGTGGCTGGTCAGCTCGATCTCCAAGGAGCAGCGCGCGGCGCTGTTTGATTACTTCAAGAACCCGAGCATGGAACCGGGCAAGACCATCCGTGCCGCCCCCGGGCAGATGGGGCCGGGCGGCGCCAGCACCAGCGTGATCAACATGGGCGGCGGCCTCGATGCACCGCGCGTCACCGTCGTGAATACGCCGGATCCGAAGGCAAAACTCAAGCCACCGACACCGGCAGAGGCCTTGCCGCAGCCCGTCGAGAAGGAGATGGAGCTGGCGGAGGCGAAGAAAATCACCGACGCGGCCGAACACAAGAAGCTCGAGAGCCTGCTCGATGAGCTGCGCCAGGCCATCGACAAGAGCCAGGCCCTGAAGCCCTTCAAGGATCAGCTGCTGCTGGACATCACGCCCGAGGGCCTGCGCATCCAGATCGTGGACAAGCAGAACCGGCCGATGTTCGATGTCGGTTCCGCGCGGCTGAAGGACTACACCGACACCATCCTGAAGACCCTCGCGGGTTACCTGAGCACGGTGCCGAATCGCCTGTCGGTGACCGGCCATACCGACATCCGCCCCTATCCGGGCGGTGTCAACTACACCAACTGGGAACTCTCGGCCGATCGCGCCAACGCGGCGCGGCGTGCGCTGGAATCCGGCGGCCTCACGCCGGCAAAGGTTGCCCGCGTCGTCGGACTGTCATCCTCGGTGCTGTTCGACAAGGACGATCCGCAGAACCCGATCAATCGGCGCATCAGCATCATCGTGATGACCAAGGAGGCGGAGGACTCGGCGCTGAAGAGCGAGGCGCGACCGGAAGCCTCCAGCGGCGGTCTCGCGATGCCGCCGCTGCGCAGCGCTGCGGCGGCCCCGGCAGCGCCAACGCGGCCGGCCGCGCCGGCGGTCTCATCCGCACTACCGGGTGCGAAGGCGGCCGCCGCGGCAGCGGATGGATTGCTCGAAAAGGGCGAGGATACGGCGAAGCCGGATACCGTGCCGGTGGCGGTGCCCGCCGCGCCGGGGCTGGCGGCACCGGAGGCCGCCGCCGATGGGGCGCCGGGCCTTTAGCCGGCGCGCGCCGCGGTGGGTGCGGTGCCGGAGGAGTACGACTCCATCATCAGGCCGGTGCCGCCACGCGAAACATGGGCGACCACTGCCGTGCGCCGATGCAGTTTGGTGATGGCGCCCAGATTGATCGCAAACACCAACTCCACATTCTGGCCCTTGCGCAGACCTAAATTGGTGGTGTGGATGAAGACTCCGGTGGCACTCAAGTTCACCGCACGGCACAGCCGGCGACCACTGCCCGGAATAGTGATGTAGACCGTGGTTCGGGCGCGATGCCGGGTGTGAAGTCGACGTTCCAAGATCCTGTGAACTCCGAATGCGTTTATTGGTGTTGTACTGCGTCGCCCGGCCAGTATGCCAGTCCGACCTTTACTCCCGCGGTTGACTCAACATTAATCGGGATATGGGTCCGGAGGCAATCTCCTTGCAACCGGCCCCCCGCCCGGCGGCTTGACTACCGGGCGGTCCCGGGTACCTTGTCTGCACCGCATTACGTTCAATGCAGCTCGAGGTACGTATGAGCATGATTGTCGTCCTGGTCATCATCGTCCTGGTGGTGCTGTTCCTGGTCAGCACCTACAACGGGCTGGTCACCGCCCGGAATGCCTTCAAGAACGCCTTCGCCCAGATCGATGTGCAGCTCACCCGCCGTTACGACCTGATCCCGAATCTGGTCGAAATCGCCAAGGGCTACATGAAACACGAGCGCGAGACGCTCGAGGCGGTCATCAGCGCGCGCAATGGGGCCGTCTCGGGCCTCAAGGCGGCGGCGGCCGACCCGGCCAATGTCGCTGCGGTGCAACAATTGTCGGGCGCGGAGGCGCAGCTCGGCGGCGCCCTGGGGCGGTTGTTCGCCCTCTCCGAGGCCTACCCGGACCTCAAGGCCAACCAGAGCATGATGCAGCTGTCCGAGGAACTCACCTCGACCGAAAACAAGGTGGCCTTCGCGCGCCAGGCCTACAACGACGCGGTGATGGGCTACAACAATCACCGGGAAGTGTTTCCGGCCAGCATGGTTGCCGGCATGTTTGGTTTCCAGCCGGCGCAGCAGCTGGATGTGGCGAAGCCTGAAATGCGCGAGGCCCCCAAGGTGAGCTTCACCTAGATCCGGCGGCGAACCGGGCAGCGATCGTGGATTTCTACGCCTATCAGGCCGCCGCGCGCCGACAGTCGCGAGTGTTTGTCCTGCTGTTCGTGGCCGCGGTGGCCGTCGTGGTCATCGCCCTGGATGCCGTGATCTTCACGGTACTGGCCGCACGCAGTTCCGCCTCCCCCTACGGCGGGCAGTACGGCGGCTCGATGGATCCGCTCGAGTTCGCGATGCGCAACCCGGACGCGCTGTTCGTGGTTTCGCTGCTCATCATCGGGGTGATCGGCCTGGCGAGTTTGTTCAAGTCCGCGCAGCTGCGCGGTGGCGGCGCGGTGGTCGCCCAATCGCTCGGGGGCGTGCGGGTCGAACGTGACACCGCCGATCCGGCGCGCAAACGCCTGCGCAACATCATCGAGGAGATGGCCATTGCCTCGGGCGTGCCCGTGCCGGAGATCTATGTGCTGGAGCAGGAGCCGGCCATCAACGCCTTCGCGGCAGGGCATACACCGGCCAATGCCTGCATCACCGTGACCCAGGGCGCGCTGGATCACCTCAGCCGCGACGAACTGCAGGGTGTGATCGGGCATGAGTTCTCCCACATTCTCAACGGCGACATGCGCCTGAACATCCAGCTCATGGGCGCCATCTTCGGTCTGCTGGTGATCGCGGTGATCGGCCGGCTGGTGTTCAACTTTGCGCCCCGCGGCGGCAATGATCGTGACCGGCGCGGGGGCCTGGGCTGGGTGGGCGTGGGCCTGGCCGCCATGGCGCTGGGCTACCTGGGATTGCTGGCCGGCCGCATTCTGCAGGCGGCCGTGTCGCGCCAGCGCGAGCGTCTCGCCGATGCATCGGCCGTGCAGTTCACGCGCAATACCACCGGACTGAAGGGCGCATTGCTGAAGATCGCGGCGCTCGAGGAAGGCTCGAAGTTTGTCGCGGCCGACGCCGAGCAGGTGGCGCACATGCTGTTTGCGCCAGGCCTCGACCGGGTGTTCGCCACGCACCCGCCGCTGTTGGAACGCATCCGCGAACTGGATCCGCAGTTCAACCCGGCGGAACTGCAGCGTCTGATCGAACACGGCGTGCCGGGCCCAGAGGCCGGCGGCTACGGGGGAAGCGTCGCGCCATCCCCGCCGGCTGCCGCCGCGCCGGCCGCGGCCAGCGGCTTCGCGGGCAGCGCGGGCGGTATCGCCCCCCAGTCGCTGCTGCCGCAGATACCGGCGGTGCTGCGCGATTTTTCCGACACCGGCACCCATGCGCGCGCGCTGGTGCTGGCGCTGCTGCTGAGCCGCGATCCGGCGATTCGCGACGCCCAGGCGCAGCGCATCGCGCAGGAGTACGGTCGCGCGGAACTGCAGGTGGTGAATACCGCGATCAGCGCGGCCGGCACCATTGCGCCGATGCTGCGACTGCCGTCGCTGCTGCAGCTGTTCCCGACGCTGCGGCGCCTGCCGCTGGCGGAACGGCAGCGTCTGAATACGCTGGTGATGGATCTGATCCACATTGATGCCAACATCGATGTGTTCGAATTCTGCCTGGCCAAGCTGCTCGAGCTGATGCTCAATGATGCCGCAGGTAACGCAGCGCCGTATGGACGCCTGACGCTGGATGCGGCCGTTGAACCGGTGCACATCCTGTTCGCGACCCTGGCCCGTTGCGGCAGCGATGATGAGCAGGAGATCCGCGCCGCCTACGCGGCCGGCATCGGCGCGGTGCTGCCGAGCTATCCGGAATACGCCACTTATGATGACTGGGCGCAGCGCACCAGCGCCGCCTTGGCCGCGCTCGATCAGCTGCAGCCACAGGCCAAGCAGAAGCTGATCGAGGGCCTGGTGCGCACCATCGGCAACGACGGCGTGCTGAAGGTCGAGGAATCCGAGCTGCTGCGCACGACCTGCGCGCTACTGCACTGTCCGATGCCTATCCTGCACTAGGACTTGAGGGTTCACGGGCGGCGCGCATCGAGCGCCAGAAAGCCGCTGATCTCGCGCCCGAAGCGCTTGATGTCGATGAGAAAGGAATCATGGCCCTCGATGCAATCCAGCGGCGCGTAATGGGTATCGGTGCCGGCTGCGGTGAAGGCCTTCGCCAGCAGCGCCTGTTCGGCGATTGAAAACAGCATGTCGGATTCGACACCGATGATCAGCGCCCGCTCCACGGCCGCACGCTTCAGCACGGCCGGAATGCTGTCGCCGTGTGCACTGAGGTCAAAGCGGTCCATCGCCCGCGACAGATACAGGTAGCAGTTGGGGTCAAAGGCGCGCACAAAGCGCCGGGCATGCAGCTCCAGATAGCTTTGGACGGCGAATTCGGGGCCGAAGGGGTCGCCGTCCTGCATGTCCGCGGTCGCAGGCGTGCGGCCGAAGCGTTCCACCCATTCGGCTGCGGACCGGTAGGTCATCATTCCCAGCTTGCGCGCGATACGCATACCGGTTTCCGGCGGCCGCTCGGCGGTGTACTGGCCCGCCTTGAAGTCCGGGTCGCGCAGGATGGCTTCGCGCTGGATCGAGCGCAGCGCAATCGCGAAGGGGGTGGCCGCGGCGGTGCCGGAGATGCTGATCAGATTGCGGGCCGCGCCGGGAAACAGTGCCGCATACGCCAACACCACCATGCCGCCCAGCGACGGGCCGACCACCGTGTGGGCCCGTTCGACCCCCAAGGACTGCAGCGTCTCATAGCCGCCCCGGGCGATGTCCTCGACGGCCAGATCCGGAAAGGTAATGCGGTAGGGCGCCCCGGTCGCCGGATCGATGGACAGCGGGCTGGTCGACCCGAAAGCGCTGCCCAGGGAATTCACGCAGACCACGAAAAGCTCGTCGGTGTCGAGGGCCAGGCCAGGTCCGATGATGCCTTCCCACCAGCCCGGCGCCGGATTGTCGGGCGAGGAGCGGGCATGTGCGGGGGGCGAGAGGCCCGTGAATAGCAGAACGGCATTGTCTCGCTGGGGATTCAATTCCCCCCAGGTTTCATAGGCAATGCGTGCCCCATGCAACACTCCGCCCTTCCACATCGGGAAAGGATCGGGCAGCGCCGCGTACCGGCGTGCATCAAATACCGTGCTGGTATCGCTGCCGGAGGAGTCCGCGGGCCGTGAGAGCTCAGGGCTCGGGATCGCCACCGTCACTGATTCCTTCAAATAAGGGCGTGGAGAGATAACGCTCGCCGGTGTCCGGCAGCATGGCCAGGATCACCGCGCCCTGCGGGGCATCGGCCGCCACCTTCAGTGCCGCCGCGACCGTCGCACCCGAGGAGATGCCGCAGAAAATGCCTTCGCGACCGGCCAGCGCACGGGCCTGGGTCATGGCCTCGCCGTCCGATACGGTGACGATGCGATGGGCCACGGCGCGGTTGAGCACCGCGGGCAGGAAGTCCGGTGTCCAGCCCTGGATCTTATGGGGCGTGAAGGGCTTGCCGGACAGCATGGCGGCGTTCTCCGGCTCGGCCGCGATGATCTGCGTCTCGGGGCGCGCCAGGCGCAGCATCTCCCCGACCCCCGTGAGCGTCCCGCCCGTGCCCCAGCCGCTGACGAAGTAGTCCAGCCGCCGGCCGGCAAAATCTGAGAGGATCTCGGCGGCCGTGGTGTTGCGGTGATAAGCCGGGTTCGCCGGGCTGTCGAACTGGCGCGCCAGGTACCAGCCATGCTTTTCGGCCAGCGCCTGGGCCTTGCGGACCATGCCCTGGCCGCGCTCGGCGGCCGGGGTGAGAAAAACCTTGGCGCCGAGCATGCGCATGATGCGGCGGCGCTCGACCGAAAAGGACTCCACCATGACGGCGACGAAGGGATACCCCTTGGCCGCGCAGACCATGGCCAGCGCGATGCCGGTGTTGCCGGACGTGGCTTCGACCACCGTCTGGCCGGGCTTGAGCGCACCGCGCGCCTCGGCATCCTCAATCAGCGCGATCGCCAGGCGGTCCTTGACCGAGGAGAGGGGGTTGAAGAATTCGCACTTGGCATACAGCGTCACGTTGGCGGGCGCGAGCCGCTGGATGCGCACGACGGGCGTGCGGCCGATGGTTCCCAGAATGCTGTCGTAGATCATGCGGATACCTCGGTTAAGCTAGTATTCCCACAGTGCCTGGCCCCTGGGGCCGCAATAGTGCCATGCGCCCACCAGCGCTGGCTAAGAACCGATCCGTAAGTGCTAAGACTTCAAAAATTGCTGGCGGGCGGCGGCCATGGATCGCGACGCGCCATTGAGGAATGGATCCGCGCCGGGCGGGTGACCGTCAATGGCAAGCTTGCCCAGCTGGGCGATCGGGCACTGCCGGGCGACGATATCCGCCTGGACGGCCAGCCGCTGGTCACCGGCGCGGCCCACGCAGCGCATGCCGTCCTGCTCTATAACAAGCCGCTCGGCGAGGTCACCACCCGCAGCGATCCGCAGGGCCGGCCGACGGTGTTTGATCGCCTGCCGCCCCCGCCCCAGGGTCGCTGGATCGTGGTCGGACGCCTGGATTTCATGACCACCGGCCTGCTGCTGTTCACCACGGACGGGGAGCTCGCGCATCGCCTGATGCATCCGTCCGCCGAAGTCGATCGGGAATACCTGGTGCGCTCCCGGGACGTGCTCAGCACGGCACAGGTGCGGCTGCTGCAGGCGGGTGTGCGGCTGGAGGATGGCGAGGCGCGTTTCGACAGCCTCGAGCAGACCCGAATCGAAGGCACCCATGCCTGGTATCGCGCGGTGCTGCGGGAAGGCCGCAATCGGGAAGTGCGCCGGCTCTGGCAGGCCGCCGGCAGTGAGGTCAGCCGCCTGGTGCGCATCCGCTATGGGCCGGTGCAATTGCCCCGCGACCTGGCGGCCGGCGCCTGGCAATTGCTGGCGCCGGCGAGTTACGCGGCCCTGACGGTCGCGGGCAGCAAGGCGACCAAGATGGGCGCCGCGGCGAAACCGTCCGCGCCGGAGGTTGCCGCGGAACTGCCCGTTGCGGTCGTCTTCACGCCGTCGCCCCACGAGCCCGCGGTCTGGCAGGCCGCCCGCGAGCGGCGCCGGGTGGCGCCGCTGCGGCCGCCGCCGCGGCGTCCCCAGGGGCGGGGCAAACCGTGAACGCGGTAGCCCTATAACGAGGGAATTACCGCCCTATCCTCCAGGAAAATCGTCGATCAGGTCGCGATCAGGTGGACATCGCGTCTGCGAGGACAACCCGGGGCGATGGACCCGGGACTCGGTATCACCGAGGCACTCGGGTCGCGCGGCTCGGATGGATTTCGCGGCCCGCGTCGGGCCGAAACTCCCTCCTCATCACCGATCAGCGGCACCGGCGGTCATGCGAGGACCCCTGCGGCGAGCTTCGGAAAATTTACCTGTCCCGCGCATTGACACCCCCGGGTGTGGAAATCAGAATACGCGGCTCGTTTTCGCGGAGGGGTACCCAAGCGGCCAACGGGAGCAGACTGTAAATCTGCCGGCTTACGCCTTCGTAGGTTCGAATCCTACCCCCTCCACCAAGACGGGTAGGATCCGTGGAAGATATTAAGGTTGCGGTTGCCATCGGCGGGTGTAGTTCAATGGTAGAACCTCAGCCTTCCAAGCTGATGGCATGGGTTCGATTCCCATCACCCGCTCCAAAGCGAATTCGCTGACGTAGCTCAGTTGGTAGAGCACGTCCTTGGTAAGGACGAGGTCTCCGGTTCGATCCCGGACGTCAGCACCATGCAGTTTATGTTTGAAGTCTTGAGCAAATAAGTTGTCGCGCCAGAGGTTGTAGTCATGTCGAAAGAGAAATTTGAACGCACCAAGCCGCACGTGAACGTGGGGACGATTGGACACGTGGATCACGGCAAGACGACGCTGACGGCGGCGTTGACGAAGGTGATGGCGGAGACCTACGGCGGTCAGTTCATGGCGTACGACCAGATTGACAAGGCGCCCGAGGAGAAGGCGCGCGGCATCACGATTTCCACCGCGCACGTGGAGTACCAGAGCAAGGAGCGGCATTACGCGCACGTGGATTGCCCGGGGCATGCGGACTACGTGAAGAACATGATCACGGGTGCGGCGCAGATGGACGGGGCGATTCTGGTGGTCTCGGCGGCGGATGGCCCGATGCCGCAGACGCGCGAGCACATTCTGCTGGCCCGCCAGGTGGGCGTGCCGTACATCGTCGTGTTCATGAACAAGGCGGACATGGTCGATGACAAGGAGCTGCTGGAGCTGGTGGAGATGGAGGTGCGCGAGCTTCTGACCCTCTACAAGTTCCCCGGGGATGACACCCCGATCATCATCGGCTCGGCGTTAAAGGCGCTGGAGGGTGATAAGTCGGAGATCGGCGTGGGCGCGGTGGTGAAGCTGGTGGCGGAGATGGACCGGTACATCCCGGTGCCCAAGCGTGAGATCGAGAAGCCCTTCCTGATGCCGGTGGAGGATGTGTTCTCCATCTCCGGGCGCGGCACGGTGGTGACGGGGCGCATCGAGCGCGGCATCGTCAAGGTGAACGATGAAGTGGAGATCGTGGGCTTAAAGGACACGGTCAAGACGATCTGCACCGGGGTGGAGATGTTTCGGAAGCTGCTGGACGAGGGTCGCGCGGGGGACAACGTCGGGGTGCTGCTGCGGGGAACGAAGCGCGAGGAAGTGGAGCGTGGCCAGGTGCTGGCGAAGCCCGGCAGCATCACTCCGCACACCCAGTTTGAGTCCGAGGTGTACGTGCTGACCAAGGAGGAGGGCGGGCGACATACGCCGTTCTTCAAGGGGTATCGGCCGCAGTTTTATTTCCGCACGACCGATGTGACCGGTAATGTGCAGCTGCCGGCGGGTGTGGAGATGGTGATGCCGGGGGACAACATCAAGATGGTGGTGGAGCTGATCAGCCCGATCGCCATGGATGAGGGACTGCGCTTCGCCATCCGTGAGGGCGGCAAGACCGTCGGGGCCGGCGTCGTCGCCAAGGTCATCAAGTAACTTCTGGACGTTCTGGATCAAGCTTTTAAGTACAGGCCAGTAGCTCAATTGGCAGAGCGGCGGTCTCCAAAACCGCAGGTTGGGGGTTCGATTCCCTCCTGGCCTGCCATCGGATCGAAGTGAACGAAGAACTGAAAGTCCGGAACGCCGGCGGTGCCGATGTGGCCCGTCTGGTCGTCGCGATTCTGCTGGTCATAGCCGGCATCGCTGCTTATTACGTGTTGGATTCGACGCCAACCTGGGAACGATGGCTCGCGGTCGTCGCCGGCCTGGTGTTGGGTGTCGGCGTGATCACCACTTCCGCCTACGGGCGGACGGTGATCCAGTTTGTGCTCGATTCGCGTGTGGAGCTGCGCAAGATTGTGTGGCCGGAACGGCGCGAAACGGGTGTGACAACTCTGGTGGTATTCGCCTTCGTGGTGATCGGCGGGGGATTTTTCTGGCTGGTAGACCTGATCCTGGCCTGGGCAACCCGGCATTTGACGGGTCAGGGAGGCTGAAGGCATGGCTTTGCGTTGGTATGTCGTCCACGCGTACTCGAATTTCGAGCACCGCGTCGCGGAGTCACTGAAGGACCGCATCAAGCGTCAGAGTCTGGAGCCGAAGTTCGGCGAGATCCTGGTGCCCACCGAAGAAGTGGTGGAAATGCGCGATGGCCAGAAGCGCAAGAGCGAAAGGAAGTTCTACCCCGGCTACGTGCTGGTGCAGATGGAGATGGACGAGGAGACCTGGCACCTGGTGCGCGATGTGCCGAAGGTCCTGGGGTTCATCGGTGGCACCTCCGACAAGCCGGCGGCCATCACGGACAAGGAGGCGATGCAGATCCTGCGTCGCGTCGAGGAAGGTGTCGACAAGCCGCGGCCGAAGGTGCTCTTCGAGCCCGGCGAAGTGGTGCGCGTGGTCGATGGGCCGTTCAACGATTTCAACGGCGTCGTCGAGAGCGTGAACTACGAGAAGAACCGCCTGCAGGTGGCGGTGCAGATCCTGGGGCGATCCACTCCGGTGGAGCTGGATTTTTCCCAGGTCGAAAAAGCGTAAGTTTTCCGGCGCAAAAGCGCCATAACACGGGGAGGCTGCCTCTTAGTTGAGGGGCCGTATGCACCCGGGAGAGCGAGTCAATGGCAAAGAAAGTACAAGGCTATATCAAGCTGCAGGTGCCGGCGGGTTCCGCGAACCCCTCGCCACCCATCGGGCCCGCATTGGGCCAGCAGGGCGTCAACATCATGGAGTTCTGCAAGCAGTTCAATGCGCAGACCCAGAAGCTGGAGAAGGGGTTGCCGATACCCGTGATCATCACGGTGTACAGCGACCGCAGCTTCACTTTCATCATGAAGACCCCGCCCGCCTCGGTGCTGATCCGCAAGGCGATCGGCATTGAAAAGGGCAGCGGCGCGCCGAACACCAACAAGGTCGGCAAGATCACGCGCAAGCAGATCGAGGAAGTCGCCACCACCAAGCAGCCGGATCTGACGGCCGCGAACATGGAAGCGGCGGTGCGCACCATTGCGGGCACTGCGCGCAGCATGGGCGTCGACGTGGAGGGCCTCTAACATGGCACTGACCAAGCGTGTGAAGACCTGGAAGGCCAAGGTGCAGCCCGGCAAGCAGTATGCAATCGAGGATGCGCTGAAGCTCGTCAAGGAACTGGCAACCTCCAAGTTCAACGAGTCGGTGGATGCCGCCGTGAACTTAGGGATCGACGCCAGCAAATCCGACCAGCAGGTGCGCGGTTCCACCGTGATGCCCCATGGCATCGGCAAGACGGTGCGCGTCGCGGTGTTCACCTCGGGCAAGAACCAGGAACTGGCCAAGGCCGCCGGCGCCGACATCGTCGGGCTGGAGGATCTTGCGGCGCAGGTGAAGGCCGGCGAGATCAACTTCGATGTGGTCATTGCGAGCCCCGATGCCATGCGCGTCGTCGGTCAGCTGGGCCAGATCCTAGGTCCCCGCGGCCTGATGCCGAATCCCAAGGTCGGCACGGTGAGCCCGGACGTCGCCGGCGCGGTGCGCAATGCCAAGGCCGGTCAGGTGCGCTATCGGGTCGACAAGGCCGGCATCGTTCATTGCAGCATCGGCAAAGCGAGCTTCGAGCTCACCGCACTGAAGGAAAACCTCCAGGCGCTCATCAACGATCTGCAGAAGGCCAAGCCGGCCGCGGCCAAAGGCCAGTATCTGAAGCGCGTCACCCTGTCCTCAACCATGGGACCGGGTGTGGTGATCGATCAGTCCAGCCTCGCGGCTGCGGCTGCTCAATAGCGAAGTCGTTAAGTTTTGCGGTCCGGCGCCTTCGGTAGGCGCCGGCAGTCAAAGACCGCAGGCGAAACCAGTCTCAACCGGTAACGGGGCGGACTAAGGGTTTCTTAATGGAGAGCCTGCGCAGATGGTGCGCCGCACACGGCAACGGGGTTTCCCTCCGCGTCGTGAAGGTCGCCGTCAAGGGTGGAAGTTACGGAAGTCAGGGCAACCTGAGGTTCGTGCCTTCCGTTTTGCAACTGTGATCTTCAGGCGTAGGAGAATTGAATGCCACTGAACCTTGAAGACAAGAAAGCGCTGGTTGCGGAAGTGAACGCGGTCGCGGCGAAAGCCCAGTCCGTGATCGCGGCCGAATACCGTGGACTCACGGTAACGCAGATGACCGATCTGCGGGCCAAGGCGCGTGCGCAGGGCGTGTACATGCGTGTCGTCAAAAACACGCTGGCACGCAAGGCCCTGATCGGTACCGCATTCGAGACCATCGGATCGGTGCTCAAGGGCCCGCTCGTACTCGCATTCTCGAAGGACGATCCGGGCGCCGCTGCGCGCGTGGTGAAGGACTTCGCGAAGGGGAACGAGAAGCTCGTCGCGACTCATATGTCCCTGGGCGGCTCGGTGCTGCCGGGCAAGGACATCGAGAAGCTGGCGAACCTGCCGACACGTGCCCAGGCGATCTCGATGCTGCTTGGCGTCATGAAGGCGCCCATCGAAAAGTTCGTCCGCACCCTCAACGAGCCGCAGGCCAAGTTGGCCCGCACGCTCGCCGCCGTACGCGACCAGAAACAGGCCGCGGCGGGCGGTTGATATCGAATTGTCTTGAAACCTTATTTGGAGACCCCACATGGCCGTATCTAAAGACGAAATCCTCGATTCCATTTCCAAGATGACCGTTCTCGAGGTCGTCGAGCTGATCTCCGACATGGAGAAGAAGTTCGGCGTGACCGCTGCTGCCCCGGCGGCCGCCGCGGCTGCCCCCGGTGCAGCTGCCGCTGCCGCTGCTCCGGTGGAGGAAAAGACCGAGTTCACCGTGGTTCTGAAGGAATACCCGGCCGACAAGAAAGTGAGCGTGATCAAGGTGGTCCGCGAGCTGACCGGCCTGGGACTGAAAGAAGCCAAGGACCTGGTCGAAGGCGTTCCCCAGAACGTGAAGGAAGGCGTGAACAAGGCCGATTCCGACACGATGAAGAAGAAGCTGGAAGACGTCGGCGCAAAGGTGGAGATCAAGTAACTGCGCATGGGTCATTGGGCTTCAAAGGCCTTCGATCCGATGCCGGTGGGGCCCACGCTTAAGGTGTGGGCCCCACAGACTCGATTTTTTGGGGTAAGATGGGCGATTCCCAGTTTTACCCCGTGTATTCGCACCCTGCGTGAGGTGCGCAGCGCCCTGGAAACCAATGTTTCCGGGTGGCTTGCGCGTCGCACGCTTTTTTCCGTTCCGAGGTGATCAGATGGCCTATTCCTTCACTGAGAAGAAGCGCATCCGCAAGAACTTCGGCAAGCAGCCCGGCATTCTCGATGTGCCGTACCTGCTTGCCATTCAGCTGGACTCCTACCGGACGTTCCTGCAGGCGGAAGTACCCGAGGATAGGCGCACGAATGTAGGGCTGCACGCGGCCTTCCAGACCGTGTTCCCGATCTCGAGCTATTCGGGCAACGCTTCTCTCGAGTACGTGAGCTACCGCCTGGGCGAGCCGGTATTCGATGTGAAGGAGTGCCAGCTGCGCGGCTTGACCTATGCCGCGCCGCTGCGCGTGAAGGTCCGGCTGATCGTGCTGGACAAGGAGGCCGCCGGCGCCAAGAAGCCGGTCAAGGATGTGCGTGAGCAGGAGGTTTATCTCGGGGAACTGCCCCTGATGACCGACAACGGCACGTTCATCGTCAACGGCACCGAGCGCGTCATCGTCTCGCAGCTGCACCGCTCGCCGGGCGTGTTCTTCGACCACGACCGTGGCAAGACCCACTCCTCGGGGAAGCTGTTGTTCTCGGCCCGCATCATTCCCTATCGCGGCTCCTGGCTCGACTTCGAGTTCGACCCGAAGGACTGCGTGTTCGCCCGTATCGACCGGCGCCGCAAGCTCCCGGTCACGATCATCCTGCGCGCCCTGGGGATGAACGAGTCCGAGGTGCTGGCGACGTTCTTCGACAACAACGCCTTCTTCCTCTCCAAGGACGAGGTGTCGATGCAGCTGGTTCCCCAGCGTCTGCGCGGTGAAACCGCGACCTTCGAGATCCGCATC
>Ga0210400_10001052_pt1 | contig 28380 bp, 35 predicted proteins | sample IncBWH26MmetaG_FD_155456 | JGI IMG/M metagenome (GOLD analysis project Ga0210400, IMG submission 155456) | Forest soil microbial communities from Barre Woods Harvard Forest LTER site, Petersham, Massachusetts, United States - Inc-BW-H-26-M | ecosystem: Environmental > Terrestrial > Soil >... | reverse complement strand
CGTTACCGGTGAGCCGGTTCCCGATAACGACATTATCGTAGACCGAGGTTGCCAAGGTCGGGAGGGTCGGCGGGCCGGGAGAGGTGAAAAGACCAACGCCGACGCCGTTTCCCGAGACGGCCAGACCGTTTTTCGAGGATTCGTTATTGGCGACTGTATTGTGGAAGACGCCATAAGGAGTCCGGCTGGTACCGCCGTAGCCGGGGGCCGCCCTGTGCGACGCTAGGGTGATGCCGCAGTCGTAGCCGTTTTTGGTCACTACGTTGCCGGTGATCAGATTGTCGTGGTTGGGGCCGGTTTCATCAGTCATCAGGATGCCGCCGGCATTGTGGTCGACTTGGTTGTTGGCGACGGTCGAATGATGCACGGCGTTGAGATGGATCCCCTCGCCGCAGTCGAAACCTTCGCTGGTCTCCCAAGCAGGAATAAAGGGACAGCCAGTGTTGCTGGTCGGCAACTGCAGGTTCGTGTTGTTGCCGGTCACCTGGTTCTCGGTGATCGTGACATTGGACGCGTTGGTGACCAGGATACCCTCGAACCCGCCATTAGCGACCGTGAACCCTTGCACGACGACATCGCTGAGCCCGGTGAGCTGGCTCGCGGCAATATCCGCGGCGGTGAGATTGTCCATGCCGTCGACGTAAATGCCGACACCGTTGCCAGTGTTGCCGCTCGCATCGATGATCGTGTTTGCCGCGTTGAAGCCTATAAGCGACAGCGGTTTGTTGATGATCACATGCTCTCGGTAAGTGCCCTGTCCGACGCGGACCGTGTCGCCCGAATTGGCGGCGGCCACCCCCGCGCTAATCGTCGAGTAGCATCCCTTCGAGCCCTTCGGATTAACGCAGAGGGTGTTGGCCGCGGCCGATTGCTCCGTTGGTAGGATTGATGTCACGCAAAAAGTGGCAACACTGATTGCGAACCATCGATAGTGCTTCGCCATATCTGTTCAGTCCCCTGTAGTCGCCGTGGAGGCGCGCGAAGTTATCGTGTAAAAGTCCCAATAACACTTTACTTAATTGCAAGCGCACGTCTCTGCGGATCCGGGACGCGAGCCCTGCACCTGGCGCCGCAGAGCGAAATCTCTTTAACGAGCGCCTGAAACTCGGAAAGGCGATTTACTGGCGGCTAGTTGCGCCCGCTGGAATAGCCCCGCAGCACTGAAACGACCGTTGTTCGCCCCGAGAAGGACACGCCGACGCGCGTCCAGAACGACGCGGTCGAGACTGCTCCACACCCCATCGAGCGCCTCGGCCATCATCTTAGCATCGCGCAAGGTTTCGCTGAGCAGCTCGGGGCGCTCCCGCAGGACCATCTGTGTGACGGCGAGCGACTCGTCGGCATGGCGCTCCTCGACGTGATGCGAGAAGCAATCCTCGAAATAGGGTTCGTGGATGAATTGCGGGAAGTGGACCGCGAACGCCTCGCCAAGCGCCTTCATCCAATCGACCGACAGGACCTCGACGGCGCACCACGGGCCGAGCGAGCGCGAATAAAGCTTCTGGGCAAGGCGCACGAAATGGCCGGTCTCCGGATCGAGATGACGGCACAGCTCCTCGGGGCTGCCGAAATCCTCGTCCTCCAGCTCGATATTGGCGCCGATGCTCCGGAAGGCCCGGGTCAGCTGGTAGTGATGCGTGTCGCCCCCTACCAGGCCATCATCATCGACGAAGATCTGCAGCTTGCGCTTGCGCAACGCCGGGCTGTCGAGATGCGGCAGGTAGTAAACCGCGGCCCGGGTGGCGTGCATCGCCGATTGATACACCAGATGGACCTGGCCAAGAAACTCGGGGTCGCTGGCGATCGCGAACGGCAAGGCGGCGACCCGGCGAAAGAACGGCATCCGCGACGGGCGGTGCTGATCGAGGAGTGCGGCCATCGCGCGCGGGAAATCGTCGGTCTGGGGAACCGTAGTCATGCTATTCCAATTCATCTGCCGAATCCCCCACTCCATCGCAAGCATACCGATAGGACAGCACAGCTGGAGGGTGTCCCATAGGATTATGGCTAAGCGACGCTGATGCCAGCGGTTAATTTTTTCTTATTCCGGCGGCAATTCGTTAAAATTTCGTAAACCGATGTCTTCAGTTGCGGAGCCGCTTATCGATCCGATCGATTTTTCGGTCTCACCCTGGACCGTATTGCCCCTCGTCGCTTTCGACGATGTTCCCGCTGGTGTGACCCGCCAAGCCGGATATCTGAAATGAGCTGCATATTCATCAGGGTTATGCAGGCTAACTTTGGGTCGCGAGCGGATCACCGGCACCCGCTCCCCCGCTAAATATACGGACCGCACATCGGAACAATTCCCTTAAATTTTCAGTAACTTTTATCGACTACTTCGCCCATGCGAGTTTTCTCGCCATATGGGAAGTACATTTTGAGCGACGGCCGGGTCGGATCACCCCCATTCCGACCCGGCCTTTTTCCATTCTTAACCCTCGGACCTCAGTTAACGTATATTGTCTCGGAAATACCTGTGGTTGTTGCGGTTTCAGGTGCGGTTTATGCTGAAAAGCGGCATTCTCTTGATAGAAGACGAGCCGACCAGCCGAGAAATCTTGCAGTATGTCTTGAGCGAAGCCGGCTATCCCGTGGACGTGAGCGCAACGGCTGCCGCCGCCCACAAGCAGCTTGACTTGGTATCCTACGAGCTCGTGATGGCTGATTGGCAGCTACCGGACGGGGACGGCATCTACATCGCGGACCGTGCCTTCGCTCTGGGCGCCTGGACCTTAATAATCACCGGTCACTTCTCAGATTTGCCGCCGGGCACCGCTAAGCGCCATCGTCTTCTCATGAAACCCGTGAGGCCGCCGGAGCTTCTGGCGATCGTTCGGGTCTTGATTGGAGAGCCACCAGACAGCCCGTCGGCCGGCTCGCGATGTACACGACCTTGACGGGTCGCCGGGGCCAAGATCGCCAACCCGTGCGTCCTAAAGCGGCCTAAACCATCCACGGCTTCAGTGCTGATTTTGTTCTCGACATGTGAATGCCACCGATCGGCGCTGTGTCAATCGTGTGATCGGACGCAGCCGACCCGGCGACTTTGGAACAGGGCCGAGCGCTCCGTAGTTGGCTTGGTAGGCGCCCCTCAGTCGGGCGCCTTCTTCGTAAATTTCATGGAGACATCGCGATGAAGAAGCTGATTGTGGCGACCGCTGCTGTACTCGCGCTAGGCATCGCCGGCTCGCAGGTGGGCCACACGCAAACGCCACGCTCGACGGCGATGCCACCGCAAAGCACACAGTCCGAGACTGCTGTGCCAGAAACTCAGGTCAAACAGGCGCAGCAACAGCTGAAGGCCGCGGGTCTGTATAAAGGCGCCGTGGACGGCAAAATGGGCACGGACACCCAGCAGGCAATCGAGCAATTTCAACAGGCGCACGGTCTGGTGGCTACGGGCACGCTCGATGAACAAACGATGGCGGCACTCCAGAGCAACACTGGCCGAACTGGCTCCAGCGCCAGCCCCTTAACGCCCTCTGGACAGCCTCCAAGCACCGGGCGTTAACAACCAATCGCGAACCATAGCCGTTAACCGTCGTTAACGGGTCCCCTGCGTTGCGTCTCTCCTGCTCACAACGCGGGCGGCCTCGCAGAGAAAGCCGGGCGAGCAGTGCACCCCCCAATTCCAGCGCTCGCCCGGCATCTGGCCTGAACGCATTTAGGGCGCGTACGGGTAGGTCACTTCCTCGAAAACACCGTATTGCCGATCCGCGTCCTGATTGCTCGTTCGCGCGCCTTCGGGCCGGCGAAGATCGCGAGTTCGCAACCGCCGTCATCGTCGATCCATTCAACGCGCCAGTCGCTATAGCCGATCTTCAAAAACTCGGGCTGACTCAGGCATCCGGTGCGTCCGTCTCTCCGTCTTAACGCCGTCGTCACTTCTTCCGCGACAGCAATAAGCTAGGCGTCCCTGCCGGTTTGGGCGACGGGTACGGCTGCGACCGTGGTGGCGGCGGATCGAACTTCGCCAGGATCGCCCGCAGGCGCTTCACGCCGGGCGACATGAAGTAGCGGTTGCTCTCGATCACCTCCCGCAGCACCGCTTACCAGCGTGGCGCGCTCGTCGTCGTCTAGGTCGGGGTTAGTGGGCATGGGCCTATCCGCATCAGCTGGCATTTTTCATTAACCTCGAATTAAACAGAAAAGCGTAACCAATTCTCCGCGTAGGCCGGCCATGCGAATGGGGAAGTCACATGCAACCCGAGACCCTCGGCAACTTCGACACATCCACGACCGATGATTGGCGGGAAGTTTTAGGCCAGGTGCCCGAGTTGATCTGGGCAGTGGTCAGTCGTGGTTCGCTTGGATTGGCGCGGTTTGGCGACGATCACCCCACAAGCGTTAGTCCCTTCAGCGATCGCAAATAGGACCAAACTGAACTTCCGCCAAACTGTGGATTGCCGCTGCCGCACGGATGGGCTAAACGGCCGTCGTGAGCGCTTGGCGGACCACGCGAAGTTTTCGAGAGGGAATTCCAGCCGCATCTCGGCTGGATCTCGCGATTGCAATTCTCTCCTGGCTGGCCGTATTTGCGCTGATCTCCGCGCTGATTGCTGAAGCGTTCCGTTGAGGTCGCGCCTCGCGCCGGTCCTCATGGGTGCCGGGGCCATCTGTGCAGCGGCGGCGCTTATGGTTAGAGATGGCCTCGTTCCTTACGTGATCGCCGCTGCAGTAGTCGCGGTACTCGGCGGGCTTCTCATCGAGGCTCTGGCCGGCAGATAGCCAATTCCGCGGCGTGCGAGCACGGCCCAGCCACCGGCTCCGGGGCGGGGGAACCGGTTCGCCTTGCAGCGGCGGCCAGGGCTAAGGGCTGTCCCCGTCCGGCGAGGCTCACGGTGCCATCCGGTCGAGTGCGGCCATCGAAGCGGCTGAGCAGCGTGCTGCGGTATCGCACTGGACAGGTTGTTTTAGATTATCCGCAAGTTCCTGGCATTCTTGCGCGAGTCCACGCAGTTGGACGCTCATCTCTGAGACCGCTTCGAGATCTGCCAACTCGCGGAGCTTGTCCGCCTGATCTTGGTAGTGCGCCGCGCGTTGGTCCATTCTCACGGTCATCGCTTTGCCTTTATTAAAAAAGCGCAGAAGGGCGTGCGCCTAAACGCGCGGACCGCGTGATAAGCGAAACTCGTATGCAAGGTATTAAGGCAGCCCGGTGCCTTGGCGGAGTCGTCGCCTATTCTCGCCAATTACTTATTAACTTATCTGCGTCTTAGTCTGGAGCGTAGCCCAAAGGTACGCCTCAATGGAACCAGGAACACCCGACGAGAAGGTCTCCGAGCGACGCCGTGCCCCACGGCGCGGAGCGCTCAAAAACGCCGTCATCGTCTTTAACAACGGTCACTGCACCATGGGGTGCCAGATCGTCGATCTGTCGGATACGGGAGCCAAGCTCGTGCCCGCCGACATTCTTCTCTGTCCCAAGGAATTCGTGCTCAAGCCTCAGATTGGCGAACCCCGCAATTGTGAGGTCATGTGGCGCAGGGGCACGAAGGTTGGGGTCTACTGAACCGCAGCCCACCTCCAACTCACTCGCCAGGCCGCTCGTATTGCCCGCGCCATATCGAGCAGACCGTCGTGAGCCGCAGCGCCGGTTTCGGCCTCTACCCCTTGTGCTGAAGACCTGATTGATACCGTCCGTGAGACGGTCGAATTTCTGCGCAAGGCCGCGGCTGAATTGCGGGACGCGGCGACGATCGATGAGCCCGATGTCGCCCAGACGCTTCGTCATATGGCTGATCAATGCGAGGCCGAAGCCGACGAGCTTTCCAAACGCTTCGGGATCGAGCCGGACTAAGCCAGCGCGTTCCTAACCAGGCGAGCTGTTGCGCTCCCACTGGCGCCTCGTATCGAAGCGTGCCATGTACTTATTCCGAACCGCCCGCAGGCACTTAGCGCCGCTCGAATATGAGTAGTCGCCCGGCGGCTCGACGTAGTGTTCAAGCGCGAGCGAGTACAGAAGCCCGTACATCCCCTCTGGCATGGGATCGCTGAACAGCGCGGCGAGATTACACACAGTTCCGATTGTGCAACGCTCGCCGCGAAATATTACCTTCGGCTCGGTGTCCTCGCCGGCCCAATTGTCGAGCGCCGCTATCGCGTCATCGAATGCGTCGGCCTCGTCTTTGGTGATTGGACGTTCGGTATGCATCGCCATCGCCCCTAGTTGAAGGCGATGATTTGCTGGTAACGATTGAGCTTCTCCAGCCGCGCGGCCTCCCTGGCGGCAACGTGACTGCGCAGCGCGGCGCGGTCCGCTTCGGGCACCTTGGCATGCGTCGGCACGATGCAGGCCGTCGGGCAGCGGGTCACTCCCTTGTTGCGCAGAAATTCGGCGACCGCCGCGGCGTATTCGTTCTCGGACATGCCCCGAAGCTCCCTTACCGGATGAGACGGGGCTTTCTAGCGCTGAGGTGTTAACGACAAGTTAGAGCAAAACACCTCGAAAAAGCGACCGAGGTTCCGCTCCGGGTGCCCCCGTCGCGCCGTAACGCGCCGTTAACCATCCCGGCCCACGCTCCCGCGATAACTCGCGAGGGGGAGCGGCACCAATGGGCAGTGTCAATGCAAATACGGCGGCGAAGGCAGGCGATTTCCTGTTCCGCTATATGCGGGCGCGCCACCGCTTCGTGGAAACGGCGGAGCACCCGTCGCCGGCCAGCCAGCTGGCCTCGCTCATAGCCCGCGGAAAGCAAGGGTTCGACGAAATCTACATTGAGCCGGAGGCCAACCCGCCTGTCGTGCTTGACGGCAAAGCCTATGACCTGTTCGAGGCGATTATTAGAAAGCACTACAGCGCAATGCCGGGATGTGACCGGCTGCTCCTGGCTGCGTGGCGCAACTACGTATTCAGTGACGGCCCGTTGCCCCGAAAGCCAGGGGCACGTCGGGCGGCCAAGGTCGCGTCCGTCGAGCCTCCTACCGCGCCCGCGATGGTCGATAGCGCACCTGACAGTCTCGATAAAAGAACGCGCGGTGTGCTTGGCCGCAACTCGAACACGACCCCCCGGAACAGTGATGATCGTAGTGATGCAAAACCACCTACCGCGCTACCTACCCGGCCACCAACGGCAACTTGACGACATTCCCGACGTAGCGCGTTCAGCAGCACGGCCGAACCGACCTAGACCACATGTCCGCCTGAGTACGGGGCGACCCGTCTCACAGTATGCAGGTAACGAGGATTGCTCCGGGTAAGCCGGTACCGAGCCTCATGCATAGGAGACGGGTCATGGCGGATCGTATCACCTACGTTGGACTTGATGTTCACAAGGAAAGCATTGTTGTCGCGGTAGCGTCGGGCGGTCTGCGCGGCGAGGTGCGGGAATACGGCCGGATCGCGAACACGGCGACGGCGCTGGACCGTTTGCTGCGCAAGCTCGGCGACGCTGGCATGGTTCTGCGGTTTTGCTACGAGGCTGGACCGTGCGGTTACGGCATTCAACGGCACGTGTCGGCCCGGGGACACGAGTGCGTCGTGGTTGCCCCCTCGCTGATTCCGAAGCGAGCGGGTGACCGGGTCAAGACCGATCGGCGCGATGCTGCCAGCCTGGCCAAGCTGCACCGGGCGGGCGAGTTGACGGCGGTGTGGGTTCCGGATCCCCAGCACGAGGCGATGCGCGATCTCGTCCGCGCGCGGCTTGACGCGGTGCACAGCCTGCGCCGGGCGCGCCAGCAGCTCTCCGGATTTTTGTTGCGCCAGGGATGCCACTACGGCCGGCCGGCCTGGACCAAGCTGCATCGCCGCTGGCTGGCGGGTCTCATCTTCGAGCAAGCGATCCATCACATCGTGCTGGAAGATTACATCGCCGCAGTCGAAGCCGCTGAGGCACGACGCGATCGTCTGACGGCGCAGATTGGGACAATGCTGCCGGACTGGACGCTGGCCCCCGTCGTGGCGGCGCTGCAGACGATGCGCGGCATGGCGATGGTCAATGCGGCGACGCTGATTGCCGAACTGGGCGATCTCTCGCGCTTCGCTGATCCGCGCCAGCTAATGGCCTATCTCGGGCTGACGCCCTCCGAATATTCGAGCGGCTCCAGCGTCAGACGGGGCGGCATCACCAAGGCGGGTAACGGAGCAGCTCGCCGGCTGTTGATCGAGGCGGCTTGGAGCTACCGGTTCCCGGCCCGGCTCAGCCGCGAGTTGCTGCTGCGGCAGGAGAACCAGCCCAAGCCGATCCGTGACATCGCCTGGAAGGGTCAAGTCCGGTTGTGCGCGCGCTATCGCAGGCTCGCCCGCACCGGCAAGCCTGCCAATGTCGTCACCACCGCGATCGCTCGCGAGCTGACGGGTTTCGTTTGGGCAATTGCTTGGCAGGTGACAGTCACGCCAGGCTGAGCGGAGAAAGTGCGTGATCACATCCAAAAAAGGAGGCGCTAGCGCAGCGTCCGACATGCTCCTACCAGGCAAGGCTGGGGGAACGGTCGCGGTCAGGAGAACCCTCGCATCCACTATCTGCCGGATCGCCGATCCAACGCAGGTTCCTAGACCGAGGCAGCTCCGCGACGCATCAACGGTCATGCGGTTCCAACCCGCGCATCAGAGTATGATCAACCGTCGTTTCGACGACCGCGCCCCCTGCCTTGCCTGGATGAGCCCGAAACAGGCGCTTGCAGGAAAGCCACGAATTCACTCGCCTGCATCTGGAATCGGCGGACATGAGAGTGTATCGACCCACTCGGGCTCGCCTTCAACGCTTCGATCGCACGACGGATGCGGCGCCACACGGCCCGCCCATCGGGATCGCCCAGCTCAAGCATGCGGTCGACCATCCGCGCCGCCTCGACCAACGCATCAGGGCCATGTCGACTGATAACCAGATTGGCCGCGCGGTAGATGTCCAGGTCAGAGATCACGACGCGGCGCTCGCTGGCCTGGGCCGGTTACTCGATCACCTCATCAGCAGGCCGTCGCCGGTGGCCCTAAATCTTCAAGATCATCTGCTCAGCGTAGACCACAATTAAACAGGCCATGATTCCGTACTCGACCGCTGTAAATCGGCCTTCATTGTTCAGAATTGAGCGTAATGCCGTCACGACCACTCCGAGATCAAAAATTACCGGCAAGTTGAGCCGCGACAACCAGAACGAGCGCCGCAATCAGGCCGTACTCGATTGCCGTAAAGCGCCCCCGCTTTTTCGGAACCTTGATGGGTATTCCGGACATATCACCCTAGATGCGTTTTGTTAGCTGGCCGAATTTGATCGGGATGATTGCTGGCCGTTAAGGTTAAGTCTCTGTTAATCGTGCCCCAGCGCCCAAAAATTGTCACAGGAACGAGTTCGACGGCGGCGCGACGACAAAGCCTTAAATCCTAGCCGCTGTCGTCGTAGTGGTGTCCGCTCTCTCCAGTTCGTCGGCTCGCGTTTAACTCATCGGCCATCAGTCGCAACCGATCGGAGATCGCGGTTCGCGCGGTCCTGGCGATGTCGCGCAAGCGTCCGGCGCGTGCGCGCAAAAATTTGGACCGCCTGCTCCGGCGCCACGTTCGGCTCGACGGGCTATAGGATAGACAAGGCCGCGATCACAATGAGGATGACGGCTGCCCAAGCGACCGCCGAAAGGGCAGCGATAATTAGGACCGACCGCTGCCAACTTGCTGTGGGCGTCGTTCGTTGGGCATACGCGACTCCCGCCTCGGGATGGTCATTCGCCTCCGGCCCACGATCGCTCTGATTTTCCCAATCGCGCCGTTCCGTTTCGGTAAAGAACTCCTCGCGATCCCTGCCCCAACGACTGTCGTCATCGTGGGCGATAAGGTCCGTCATGCTCAGCCTCGCCAGCACCAAGCGGGTATTGTGGCGGGCTCCGGTTGAAGCGCCGATCGCTTCAGCATGAATTGGAATTTAAAAACAAGCACGCGGCTGCCCCCGCCCCTCCGAGAGCCGTGCAACGGCCGAGCGGCAGCAAACCCGCACCAACCGCTTCATCGTCCCTCGCTCTGAGCACCCATTTCGGCTAACGCCCACGCGCGCACCGCGAAGCTCTGATCGGCGCATCGCCTTGTTCCTGATAGTGCAACTTCGAGCCGTTTTGATAGACTCCGGGACATGACCCCCGACCGCACGCCGACGGAGATTGTTGCATTGTCGCTGCTCGCCCAAGACGGGGGTCGCGGCTATCTGGCAGCTCCACCTGCCTGCTGCACTCGCCTATCGGGACGGACAAATGGCCGCCGCTACGGGGATCGTCGAGATTGCCGATGCCGCCGAACGGGAGTGGCTGCGCGCAAAGGCTGCGGTTACGGGATTGCCGGGTTAAGCCTCAGCCCACCTGATCGACACCAGCACATTGCTGCGCGCGTCGCACTCGCGGCACCGCAGTCAGCGATGTCTTCTTGATGCTTGTTTACCACGTTCCGCCCTCGCTGCGACGGTAACATTGTGGTAACATTGCCGCCGCAGGTTAAAATCAGCCAGCTTTCTTGGGGGATCAGCGGTGACGCGCGATGTGCAATATGTAATGGCGGTCGGGCTGATCGTCGTAGCCGCTGTAGTCGCTGTCGCGATCTTCATGCTGTTTCGCGTGCCGCAATCGTTGTAGCCACCGTGACCGCGCGGGCCAGCTACCGTGACGGTGCGCTCCGCCGATGCCGGATCGAGCTTCGCCAACAGGCTCTTGAGCCGCTTCATCCGGGGTGAGAGGAAATAGCGCTCGTTGGTGATCGCCTCGCGCACCAGCCCGGCCAGGTCGCTGAAGGCTAGCGTTCGTAGACGGCGCACGGCATACCCATGCTTCGCAACCGATCGCACAAGGCTTCGGCCCCCCGACTCCTGTCCGAAACCGGGACGGTTCCGGGACGCTGCTGTTGCAAGCTGACGGCCTTGGCAAGAAACTGGTCCAGCCGAACCTGCCAAGCAGCCATACGAGCCGAAACAGCGGGCGCGGAACCGAATCGCGAGGTCGGCCGAGCAAGATCAGTCATGGCAGCGAGGCAATCTCCACGATCGGCAGCGGCAGGCCCACTATCAGAAGCCGTCCGCCACTCCTCGACCCGGTGCCCGGTTACGGCAAGCACATAGAGCCGGGTCTCAGGGGGTAGGCCTGATTGCGCGTGCAGCCATTTCGAGAGGCGGCCGGCGCCGGCGTTGTAGGCAGCGGCAGCGAGCCCGAAATTGCCAAACCGGCGGCCGAGTTCGGCGAGGAGTCGGGCGGCCTGGAGGATCGCTGGGCCGGGATCGTACGGAGCGGCAAGACCGCGCTCCGCCGCCGTTTGCGGCATGAATTGAGCAACTCCGGCGGCACCCGCAGGGCTGGTCACATCCGTGCGGAACCCGCTCTCCTGCCACAAAACCCGTGTCAGGAAGGTGGCGGGCAAGCCATTGCTCTCGGCCGCGGCATCGACCATCCGGCAGATTGCCTGCCGCAAACTTGGCGTTCGTTGAATCTCGGCCTCCGCGGATGGAGGAACACCCGCGCGCAGCGTGACGGCGATCGCGACAAGGACGATGAACCAACAATCCGACCGCATAGCGCGCTTGCTGCAGCTCTCCCCGCAGGCAAGAATCCCCACCTCATGGCCAAGATCAACCCATCTCTGGGCCGACGCTCTCAGCGTGGCGGTCGGTGATCGAGATTGCAGACGCTGCGGGGGCGAGAATGGCTGCGGGCGAGTGGGGGCGCGAGATCGCCGGCTAAGCCTCCGCGCACCTGACCGACAACATCCGCGCGCGTCGCACTCGCGACAGCGGAGCCGCTCAATTCGATAGGGCAATCCCTTAATCACAATCCCGCGAGCCTATTGGTTCACCGGCGGAAGGGGCGTTAACTCTGGCTCTCCGCACATTCACTTACGAAGGCTGACGCGAAAATTGCCATCACGTCTTCAGGGAACGAACCCTCAGATCGTGCCAAGGCAATTTGTCCAAAAGGGAGGACGACATGAATAGGAAGCTCACACTAATCTTTTTGGCGAGCGGCATCGTTGCCCTGTCGGGCAGTCTTGGGCACACGCAAGACTTCTCTGCGCGTTTGAACGGCTTTGAAGAGGTTGGCGGGCTCGGGGCAGGGGAAACCGGAGCGATCTTGTCAGATGGCAAGGGGACGCTCAGCCTTGATGTCGAGAAGAACCAGATAACCTATAAGCTCACTTATTCGGGCTTAACGGATGCACAACAGGCGCATATCCATTTCGGCAAACTTCATGTGGCCGGCGGGATCATGGCCTGGCTGTGCCAGTCGGCAGCCAAACCAAGCCCGACAGCAGGAACCCCAACCTGCCCGGCGACGGGCGGGACGGTGACGGGGACGCTCACCGCCGCCAGTGTCATCGGCCCGACGCCGCAGAATGTGACCGCCGGCGACTTTGACGCGATTACGGACGCCCTTAATTCCAATACAGCCTATGCCAACGTCCACACGGCGAAGTTTCCTGCCGGCGAGATCCGTGGTCAGGTTCGGCGGGGCGATCACGACGAGCAGTAAGGCAACCACTCAAACGGGCGCCCACGCAACGAAGCCCGGGTAATCGGCACCACCTGGCTTTCCTGCTTGCCGGTCGCATCCCGAAGCGCCGCTGCCAGCGTCAGAGCGGCGCCTTTGGTGAGACGCCCCCATCCGCTGCGTCGGCTCGTCCTCCCGCACCCGGAATAGACCGTCCACCGCCACCGCTCTGTGCCCTGCGCACCACCGCGCCACGAACGCACTCGCGATAGTCGCGTCGGCTAGATAGATCGCGATTGCATCGTTCACGACGCCACGCGCGCCGCTCGGGGTCATCGCCCGGCATTGCCGAAAAAGGCTCCATGGGGCGGCCATCAGAGCGACAAGCAGAACCGCTCGACCGATCAATGCGCAGATCGGCAAGAACTGTCCCTCACTACCCTAGCGCATCGAACCGCCGGATAGCTCGGCGGTTTTCTGCTTCAGGCGCGCGAGCAGGCCGTCCACACCACTGCTACGTACCAGCGACCGGATCTCTTCCTGTTGTGCTACCACCTGACTGATCGAGCTGTCAGCCGTAACATCGATCGCCTGCCAGCCGGCAGGGGTCTGCCGCATCGTGTAGCCGAGGCTGTGCGTATCGTCGCCCGGCTTGCCCGGCACGATCTTGACTTTGACAACTGGGTTGCCGGCCGCCGCCGGCGGATACAGGTCGAACCGCTCGCCCGTGAACTCGTCGAAATGAAACACGTACGTTGCGATCGAATAGCGCTGAAAGGCGGTTTTCAGCGCCGCCTGTTGTGCGGGCGGTAGCGATGCCCAGGTTGGTCCAACCGCGCCCTGTAGAATGCCGTCGAGGTCCACGGCACGCGTGATCAGCGGAGCGAGCATATCGTAGCGCTGCTGAAACGACGTTCCCTTCCCGGCCTTCATAACCTGCAGCAGGGCGGCATCGAGCCGCTCGATCGGCGCGGTCATGTCGGATGCGACGGCCAGCCGCCCGCAGCTTAGCGCTAACGCGATGGTGCAGAGCAAAAGCCGCAAGATTCCCCAGTCGCGGTGATCGGTCCGAGATTGGGGCATCGTTACCCTCCCATTGAACAAGATGCGTCAAGCTGGAGCATGCGTGTGGTCGCGGCCTCGGCCAAACGCTTTCCTTGCTCCGCAAACCTGCCATGGATTGGGCGGACCTGCGCTAGTTTCGGGCCGCGATGGCGATATGGTTTCACGGCGGTGTCGGCGAATCATCGCGTATCTGAATTACCCCGTTGGCCGCAGCCGTCTGGTACGGCGATCTCGCCATCGAGAACGATGGACAGGCTGCTGGCGGCAAGCACAGGGGAGGATCATTCCCAGGATTGTTGCTTGCGTTACGGGAAGGCGCGTGAAAGGAACGCGATGGTGCTCAGTAAGGAGTTGTAACTTTTCGCCAGCGCGAGCGTGCCTCGGTTAACAAGGCCGCCGGCTGGTAAATGGCGATGCCGTCAAGTAACGCCGACCTGAATCTGGACCGCGCTCGCGACGACACCCGCACTACTTGTGGCAGGTCTTATCCAAGCTGATGCAGGAATTGCCGCACGGCTTGCTCTTTGCTGGGTTGCAGTTCGGATGCTTCGCCGCCTCGGGCGGCTTGGAGCTCAGGCAAGATGACATGAACGTCTTTCGAGCATCTCCGGTCATGCCAGCGGCCTTCGCGTTGCACTCAGTCATGCGCTGTTGCTGAGGGTTGTCCGCCGCCAAGCCGAGCGAGGTCCAGCTCGCGAGAGCGCCGATGACGATCAATGTGGAAAATAACTTGCGCATATTCCAGCTTCCTCTCGGACTCGCCGGGCCAAGCGGAGCCCCCCGCCTATAAGCGGCGAGGCTCCAATGATCCAGCTTACGCCACGGGGGCTGCAATGGGCCGAAGCAAAAGCGCCTGGGAACCGATGCGCTCCCGATATTCGCGCCATGGTGGGTCAAAGTGCAACTTCAGGCTCGCCAAGAAGGTTCTTTTACCATGGCCGAGCATTGCCAGTTGGGATCGCCCGCCGTCCAGTGCACCACGCTGACGGTCATCGCGCGGATTGGATTTGGTGCGCGTGGGTTGGTGTATCTGCTGGTAGCGGCGTTTGCGACCGCGGCGGCATTGGGCTTCGGCCAGCAGCCGCATGGCATCATGGATGCTGTCCAGGCTATCCCCGACACACAGTTGCAGGTTCTCCTCGCCGCGGTCATCGGCACTGGCCTAGCTTCTCTAGCGGCCTATTTCGCCATCGCGGGCCTGTGGCATTGCTGTCGGGACAGCGGAGCGCGGCGGTGGTTATTCGCTGCCGGCATGCTCGGTGATGCGCTGGTCTACGCGGCCGTCATGATCTCAAATCTGGGACTCGTCATTGGATGGCACGCTGACGGAGAGCGGCAAACACAAGTTTGGACGGCTTGGGCATTAGGACAGCCTTTTGGGCGCATCATCGTAGGCGTTGTCGGGTTGCTCATCTTGGCCTGCGGCATCGGCGTGATCGTTTGGGTGACGACGACCGACATCGATGATGATGTCGATTTGCCGGAAGATCAGAAGCGGGCGATCGAGCCTATAGGGCGCTATGGCCTAGCCGGGCGAGGCTTGGCGGTTTCCTTGGTTGGAGTTTACTGGATGTCAGCGGCTATACACGCGGAAGCATCCAAAGCTCATGAGCTTGGGGGGACTTTGCAAGCGGTCCAGCAGAACCCCAACGGCTGGTTGCTACTCCTTACCCTTGGTTTGGCACTCGCGGCATCCGCAGTCTTTGATTTCGTTCAGGCGCTGTATCATCGCCCTCAGCTGGCCGATGATGTCCTGGCTCAGATTACCCCAGCAAACGCGAGGCGGAGCACCTGAAGCTGAGGCCGGCAAGCCCGAGTGCACTCGTCGGCTATAGCAGTGCGCGCAGCGCCATTACAATCGCGATCCCAGGCCGGGGCGGGAAGGGTCCCAGCTCGCCGCTCGCCCCGGCCGATCCGAGCGCTCATTTCGGCTCCCGCCGACCCGCGTGCCGCGACTGGTACTTGCGGCGCCCGCTTTGGTGTAATCAATTTGTCGTCCAGACGACTTGCAGCTCCCCGGCGGGATATCGCCGGCAATCGCGATCCGTGGGTGGTGCTGCGGGGGTGCGAGGGGCCGCGACCGGACGCAAGGTTGCCAGTGATCCGGTTGCGCCCTCGCGCTTTCTGTGCCTTCGATCCTTCCTGTCAACTCGCGTGATCGCGCACGCGCACGGGAGGATCCTTCCTGTCAACTCGCGTGATCGCGCACGCGCACGGGAGGAGCGTCCTGGCCGGCTCCGCGCACTCGCCTCGCTCTGTTTAGCCGGAGCCGGCTCCGCCGACGCGACGGGCTACATGGTCACCGGGGTTTCACGTTTGGGCAACGCGTTCGACATGAGCTCCGCACTGCGTCATGAGAGTGCGCGCGCCCGCGCATAACGGACCATTTTGGCCGGTCAAGCGACGTGGGGAACTAGACCCCCATATTTGCCTCAGCCTGGATGTTTATGGGGCGGGTCAGCATGTACCAGTGCACGCCGGTGATCCTGTGCGACGATCTTGCTGAGCGACGGTACGATCGCCATCGTAGTCGAAGCGGTTTTCGAGCACGACGACGGTATGCATCTGCCCGGCCCATTCGCGCACCAGCCGGGCGCCGGCTTTGAGCACGATACCAGGATCGGATGCCTCCGTGCCCTTCGCTTCGATCTCGGCGACTGGCACGCCGGCGGATGGGGCGTCCGCCCTGCTCAGGGATGAAAGCCGCATGATTCCTTAGTTTGTGTCGACGCGCCGGAGTTCTACCCATCCTTAAGCCCATCATCCGCGGATTGGCGGGGCGCGAACTGCGCCTATTGCGGGTGGATGGCGGCAGTGACTCGCGTGGCGCTTTCTCACGGCGGCAACACCGGTTCGAATTCGATAGGGGACGCCAGACCGAGTAGAACGCGGCAGGGTGCCTTATATCCGCAGAAGTACTGGGCTTTTCGCCGCTCTGGTGGTACAGAACCGGAGTGTAAACGATGCCTTTGATGACCTACCTTTGGCGACACCCTAATAGCGGGGTCTACTACTTCCGACGCGCCGTTCCCGATCCTTTGCGGACCGCCCTCGGTAAGACGATGGTCAAGAAGTCCCTCGGCACCAAAAACGTGGCCGAGGCGAAGCGCCGGGCGCACCCCCTGGCCGTCCAGACCGAAGCAGAGTTCGAAGCGGCGAGGAAGCATCGAGCCGCCCCGATCCGAACGGAGTTGACTGATCGCGAGGTGGCCCTTTTGGTGGATGCGTATCACCACCAACTGCTCGCCGCCGACGATGCTGCGCGTATCGACGGCAGTGGAGAAGGGATCAAAGTGGATACGGGTTCGGCGTCATACCGCAGGCTGTGTTTTGAGTTCCTTCGGACTGCTGTGAGAGCCATCGAGGCGATGGTCCAGCGGCATGGGGGCGAGTTGGTCGATACGCCTTCAGCCTTGTCGCCGACGCTCTCTCCAGGTTGGCGACGTAGCTCCGCCGCCTTTTCGTTGATGATGCGGGTCGCGGCTCAGCCGAGGCAGTATTTGTCCCAGCTGTTAGTAGGTCTCCATGGCAGTCAGGGCAGATAAACGAACACAGATTACGCTACAAACACCCCTACTCAACGAGCGGACACCACGACGCGCTGACAGGCTACACGAGTGCGAGCGTTGGCCGAGGTACGGCCACGGTGCGCGTAGCGGCGGAGGGGGTTCGATCCTCCCCAATTTGCACTCTTCAGCTTTCCCGCCGACGCCGTTTCTCCGTGTTTGACTATTTGCTCTGCAGCCTCCTTGTTGAGCACCGCCAAACCCAGCCATTGAACTCGGGATCGACCCAGTTTCGTTCGTGGCAACCGTACCGGCGCCAGCACCCGGTCCTCCCCTGTCCATTTAAAGCTCTCGTACGACCCGACAGAGATGTCATCAGCCAATCACCACAAACACTCGCAGCATTGTAGAAATATGCGCGAGTATTTAAACCATTTGAGCCACGGGCGGGGTAAGGAAGATTTAAGGATAATGAATTACTCACTTCGATCATGAATAAATCAACGACCAGCGCTAGAGCTTTGTCATGAGTAAATTCGAGTGGATGGAGCTGGAAACGCTCAGTAACGAGATTGCCCACACTCAGAGCCGTCTCGATGCTGCCCGCGCCACGAAGAACCTTGGCCTAGTACAACTGCTTGAACGAGAGATTGCCGATGCTGCCAAGCGCCGCGCTCAGGTGCTTAGCGACATCACAAACGGGCTCGGTGTTCGTCGTGCTGCTCGACCAAAGCCGCAGCTTGTGACCGTGGCTGCGCATCAGCCGGAACAGCCCGTGGCGCAGCAGCTACCCTCTGCACCCGTGGTGCCGCAGCAATCCGCCGAACGGGTCAAGCCCCCCAGCCTGAACGAACCCCCCACCAATCCGGATGAGACGAATGGAGTTACTGCCATGTGGGATAAGCTCACCGCAACCGATCTCGACCGCGTCAAGCGCGGGCTCACGACGCGCCGCTCAGAGATGTTGGCCCGACATGCTGAAGAGCTGAGAGCGTTAGAAGCTGAGCAGACCGAGATTGACGTTATCGAGAAGGCAATCGCCGCCTTCACCCAGAAATTCAAACTGACAAGCAGCGCAGAGGTCGTTCCGCTAGAGGGAGAACGGATACCGGTGCAAGCCGGATAGCCATTTGTACCGCCGTATAGCGCCCGTAGAGGGACGCTTACGTCGCTCAGCAGTTCGCGTGGCTGCCTTCGCTGACAACATCCTTACAGATGCTGCAGGGAGGTCACTGAATGGAGGGCAGGCCTCAAAGAGCAACCTGCGCCGTACGGCCTAGAAAAAGCCATTAGCGCCGATCCCACTTTGAGTGCTCCGCATCCAGGGAGGCCGATGTCGTCGGTAAACGGCGTGGTTCGCGGCTCATCCAGATTGGTGCGGTATCCGTTCTAATCGAGCTGGCCGACAGGGCGTCCTTCACCCAGTATCGCGTTCCACTAAAATACCAGCCTGGAGGATCAGTAACCCCAGAGGTTACTCTGAGACGTAGCCGCCGGGTGACATCGTAGGTTGTTGTGGTTCGGGTGGCTGCTGCGCGTTAGCAAGCGGCAACGGAGTGCTTGCCGGACCGATTGCATCGAGCCATGGCCGAGGGCTGCGTAGGGCATCACCGCCCCCCTGTTCTGGCACCCACTCGATGGGCGACGGACCGGCTGGGGGTGATACTGGGGTTGTTTTGATGCCCTCTTGAAGGTCAGTTCGCGACAGGTCGATGCGCAGGATTATGCCGTTCGGCACAGCTTCCTGTGCCAACTCACCGCGAGCCAATTTCGCCTCGATGACCGAAGCCAGCGTATCTTCCTGCTCCCTGATAAGGCCGTCTCGCGGGGCTTGGCCGACAACGCCATCCCAATCTGTCTGAGGAATACGCACCAGATACGTTTGATCCCCCTTGCGGAAGTCCAGCCAGACGAGCTCCTCTGGCAGTCCATGAGGCTCAGCTACGACCTGCAGCATCGATAGCTCCCATGTTCCGTCTCCCAGTGTCCGTTTTCGACGTGCCTTTTTGGACGCTCATACTGTGCTTCTGAAGGTCCAACAAGACAAGGGGGGCCTTCACTCGAATTTTGAAAGCTTGACCATGAGGCGACCCCCGGATGGGTATGGGTCACTGAGGGGAATTCCCTACCGACACGGGGGTCAGATCGTGCTCGTGCCTGCGCCTGAACTGGCCCGGAGTACCTCGGCTCTCGGCACTATCCTTGGGCAATTCGTCGTATGAGGTGATACCCGACCAGCACGACGATAGCGCCGATAACTGCGACGAACATGCTCCACAAATTGAAGCCGGTTATCCCGGTGCCGCCAAAATGCTCGAACAGCCAGCCGCCGACCATACCCCCGATAATTCCAAGCAGGATGTTGATGAAGAAACCTTGCCCCCTACTCTCTACTATCTTGCTGGCGATGAAGCCCGCGATCAGTCCGAGGACGATCCAGCCGAGGATTGACATTTTGCTGCCTTCTGCGGTTTGCGCACCACGCGACATTGCGAGCTGAGGAAAGAGTATGACCGAGGAAACGACCACGGACACTTCCGATCTGTTCGAGATCATCCGCACGACACGTTCGATGCGTCGGCTGAAAACAGACCCGGTACCGGATGAGTTGGTGCGGAAGGTACTTGAGGCCGGGGTCTGCGCGCCGAGCGGCGGCAATATGCAGCGATGGCGGTTCCTCGTGATCCGCGATACCCAGGTCAAGCAGACGGTTGGGGCGCTCTATCGGCGGGCTTGGGACGAGATCGTCGCCCCTCGATACCGAGCCGGTGAACCCGCACCGGGCACCAGCCGCGATACCTTCCTACGGATGCTCGCCGCAGCGGAACACCTAGCCCGCCACATCCACGAGGCACCCGTATGGATCGTGCCGTGCCTGCAAGGCGACGCGCCCACCCGTACATCAGGGTCTTCGATCTACCCGGCTGTACAGAACATGCTGCTGGCAGCGCGTGCGCTTGGGTTGGGAGCGACCCTGACGACGCTATACCTGAGCTTCGAGAAGGAGGCCGAAGCGGCGCTTGGGCTACCGCCTGATTGGCACACCTACGCGCTTATCCCGATTGGGTATCCGCTGGGGCGGTTTGGGCCGGTACGACGCGTAGCTCTGGAAGAGGTCGTTTATGCCGATCAGTGGAGCCGGGCTTATCGCGCTTAGCCTCACCACCTCCAATTACCCTTGACCGAGAGCCCTATTGGCCATCGCCGAGGGGCGCCATACTCCCCAGGGGAGGACGCCGTGCGACTAATCGCGGCAGCCGGGCGGCCAGTTGGTGCGCGAACGCCTTGGGAAATTTACCGATTGTTGAGCATGGCCTTTCTACTCTCGGTCGCATGCCCCAGCGAATGCCTCCCCCGAGGATACTGTTTCGTTTCGCCAGGAAGAAATTGCGGCGAGCCTATCTGCGACGAACGTCGCTCCTGCGTGCGTCCCCTGGCACCGCAACAATCGCCAAAGCCCGACTGTTGCATGAGATCGGCGGTGCAAACCGGCAGGACGCGTCGGGTCCGATAACCTAGCTAAAACCTCAGCACCATCTGTTCGGCGAACATCAAAGTCACTACGAACAACAGTCGTCGTTCGACCGGTGTGAAGCTGGCCTCGTTCTGTGCCCGTCTTAACGTCGACCAAAACATCGCATTCGCTTTTTGTTGTCCAACGCGTTCGGGAATTTAGGGGCAGGGCCGGTTAAAGCGTGGTGAACCAACGAGATCGTCCAAAAATTGTCACAACCGGGCGGGTCCGGTTTCCGTCCCCTAGCTGGCGGTGGCTTTGTCCGATCAGCGAAATGATTATCTTGACCACCACAAAAGTGATGACTTGATGCTGGTATAGAGGTCCATGGGGGCGACCCAACCCGCCTCTGTTTGAACGCCTTACCTCAGCGACAAGGCCGTTGATGCCTTTTCTGCCGAATAGTTCAACCTTGAGCTTTCTTCGTATAGACTTCGGGGCATGACCAACCGCACACCGGCGGAGATTATTGCGCTGACGATCCTCGCCCGCGATGGCGTCTCGGCCATTTGGGCGCTCCACCTGTCCGCCGCGGGGGCCTACCGAGACGGGCACAAGTCTGTGGCGGCAGGGATCATCGACATTGCCGACGCTGCGGAACGGGAATGGTTGCGGGCAAGCGCCGCGGTTCAGGGCTCGTCGGGTTAGCTTGCGACCTACCACTGCCTTCCCGCGCGCATCGCACTCCCGGCAGCGGAGGCGCGGTTCCAATCAGCGTCCGCAAGTGGCGCAGCCGCAAACTGTCTCCGCCTACGCTCTTGGGCGCCCGCGTCCGTCTCAATCACCATCGAAATGACCCCCAGCACAAGCAGGGGGAGCACGAGCAAGCCCAAGAAGCCCAGCACGGGCAGATGAACGAACCAATCGCAGGCGTCGGCGATGGACCACGTTAAAAACGATATATGCTCATTTCTGTCTCCCGGTATTGGATTAGGTGTGACGGGGGCTATAAAAGCCCCGCCGAAGCTCCGGGCCAAAGGGTCCGCCGAAAGAATGACAAGCGCAAACTGGGAATGCCCAGCAAACACAAAGCGATGCCTTGCTTTGAGGAGCTTGCGCGCCAGCGCGACGATGATTGTCTTTCGCATCCGCCCGCCAAGACGCTGGACCCGCTCGTGGAACCACAGGCTGAGCCTCGAGGTCGGCTGGTTCTGCAGCCATAGCCAGGCGAGTTCGACCATTGTTGCCCGCAGCCGCGGGTTGGCCGCCTTGGACACACCCTGCTCATGATCGATCGAGCCGCTCTGCCATGGTGTCGGCGCCAGGCCGGCGTCGGCGGCCGCCTGCCTGCGGTTGTCGAATCGGCGGAACAGGCCCTCCGACCAGAGGACGGCGGCGGTCTCGGGGCCGATACCTTTCAACCGCACCAGCATGGACACGGCGAGGACGCCTCGTCACTGGCCGGCTTGAGCAAGGCGTCCCGTTCCACCTCGACGCTCTTCAATTGCTCCAGCAGGAGCTCGAGCCGATCCAATTCGCGCACGATCTGCGCCCTCAGGCGCACCGGCAGAGGACGGCCGTCACCTGTCCGCAGGTCCTCCAGCCGCTCACACCGACCCTTGCGCAGCGGCTCGTAGCCGAAGACTCTCTGGGCGAAGAGTAGCCCTTTGATCCGATTGACGTGCCTCACCCGCTCGCCCACCAGTGTCCGGCGCTCGCGGCAGACACGCCGGCGGTCCTCCTCCTGTGGCGTCGGCGCCCTGGCCATTGAACACACCCGCGGCTCGCCACGCTTGAAAGCCATCAGAGTGCGCACCAGGGTCTCGCCATCGATCCGGTCGGTCTTTGCCCGCCGACCGCGGCGCGAAGTCAGGATCGACGCGGCGTCGACCACGTAGCTTTCGATCCCTTCGGATTGGAGCACCCGATGGATCCAAAAGCCGTCGAGGCCGGCCTCCTGGATAACGATGATCGGGAAGTCCCGGCCGGTTCGGGCCACAGCCTTACGCCTGAGCTCCGCGAACCGACGCAGCAGGCCAGACACATCGCTCGCCGGCACCGAGTGTTTGGACATCTTCTCCCCGGCACCAGGCGACAGTGACGTGATCAGCCAGGCCCTGCTTGACAGTTCCATCGAAACAAAGATCGCGCCAAGATCGGTGCGGATAGCGGCTGCGCAGGCCGGGGTGCGTCTTCAGGCATCATCGCCTCCAGAGTGGGTGCGTCAGCAACCTCACTCTCCCGGAGCGCAGGTCGCTAGCCAGCGCCCATGGGATCTTTCGGCGCTACCTCGCCGTCCGCGCGCGTGGCTTCGAACGACCGATTTCCGAGCCCTGAACGGCCATTTGCCGTTGCTGCTGTGGCCTTCCGGTTATGCCCCTTATCAGACCTTGGTCAGGTTCGACCGGAAGGTCCACGCGAGGTGGAAGCTGCCATTCAGAGACTCGACACTTCTTGAGGCCTGGAACGCCAACCGACAACGCGTTTATCTTCAACGCCCGTATCCGGGCCTCAATGCCAGCTGGTTCTTCTCGACTAACCGAGGCACGCGAACGCACCGAGGCCTGGCCGATCGACTACAACACCGAAAGGCCTCACTCGGGCCCTGGGTCACTTGACGCGCAGGGCCTTCGCTCGGCAAGCTCACCTAGCCTAAAGAATCTCGTGATGATTGGGCCAAGCTTCGGGGCAAGACTAGAATGCTCGTGTAGCGGGATGGGCAGCCCAGAACACATTAAGCGGCTTCGCAACGAATTGGTCGACTCGATTCGGCTGGGAGACGACGACGGCGTGCGACGCGCGTATCGGGACCTCCTCCGGGCCGGACAGCCTCGGAAGGAGATCATGGACGAGGTGATCCACCTCGCGACAGCGGGCCAACCCGCCCCACAGCCCTCAACTGAAGAGCCGTCTGCGGTTGAGTTAGGCGCCTTCGGGGACGAAAGAAGGCCAAGGATTGCCGATCACGAGAATCACTTTATGGAACGAGTTGCGGCGCATCTCCCATTACTACTCGGACAGCCAGGAATAGGTGCCGCCCCTCAGACGCCTTCCGAGCCGTCTGTTGAGAAGGCTGAGACGAGGCGTCAGGGAGCCTCCTTCTCTCGTCTGCAACGGGCGGCGGTGTTTGCGTCTATCGCGATGAATGCATTCGTGGCTGGAGCTGGCGGGGCCGTCTTTTTCGTTACCCGCGGCGAGGACAAGCAGCTGGGCGCCACCGCTGCGCTTCCCTCAGAGGCGCCACCGGAGCCGATGGCTCCTCGCTACGCCGGACCTGTTCCAGCCATGGGGGAGCCGGGGAGTGCTGCGCGAACTGTTCCGGATATTAGTGCGGTATCTGCACCGGCAGAATCAATATCGGGAGTTGGCTCGCTGCCGGTCGCCGTCGTTCCGGAAGAACGCGTCAACGAGGGGCTGCCATCGGCAGTGCCAAGACGTGGCGACGTTGCTGCAAAAAAAACTGATAACGCGCCGACCAAAGATGCGCCAGATCCAGCTCTGATGGCGCGCGGTGACGCCTCGTTCGCGCACGGCGACGTGGTCGCAGCGCGGTTTTTCTACGAATTCGCAGCCAACGCCGGCGATGCGCAGGCAGCGCTTCGTTTGGGCCAAACGTATGATCCAGCGTTCCTGGCCCAGATCCAGCTCAAGGGGGTTCGGCCAGATGCTTCAGCGGCTGCATACTGGTACCAAAAAGCTGACAAATTAGGAGCCCCGGAGGCGGCGCCTATGTTGTGGGCTCTGGCGAACGATCTAGGTTTTCACCGCAACGCGAAGCATTGAAGCCGAGAACCGATCTCTGATCGCTGAAGCCGTCGGCGAATCATAACCCTACCCGGCGCAAACGATGCGCGGCATGGCGCTGGTCATGCGGCGACGCTGATCGCCGAGTTGGGCGACCTCTCGCGCTTCGCCGATCCGCGCCAGCTCATGGTCTATCTCGGGCTGGTGCCGCCCGAGCGTTCAAGCGGAACGAGCATCAAACGTGGCGGTCATACCAAGGGCAACCCTCCGGCACGCGGGCTTGGCGGGATTTACCCGCCAGTTGCCTCGCCCGGGGGAGACCCCCTGGGGCGCCACTTTCCGACTGTGCGCGCCGCGTCCCCGCTGATCGGCGGCGCCTATCTTGGATTGGAATTTCCCTGACAGGTGATGTGGCTTGCGCCGGATATCGTCACGTTCGTGAAGGTGCAGAATTCCAACGCGCCGGTCGCAGTATTAATGCGCCAGATCGCGGAAGTGCCTTGTTGTGCCAAACCAGTCGCAATTTGAATTTGATAGAGGCCGGTAATAGGGGCTGATCCTTGTGCGATCGCGATCCGAGGTAGCACACCGATGGACAACAAGACGCCGGCTATCAGCCCACACCCGAGCGCGATCTGCAATTCTCGTGACACAGCTCTCTCTCCTTTTGGGGGTGCTTGCCACAGACATACGACTCGGGCCGGGTCGAGGGAACCGCTCCGGCTCTTTTAGGGTCCCTTCTAGGCAAAGAGGGCCGGGTCAACGGCGGCCTTGCTGGAGCGGAACGCCGCCTGTGTTTTCCACGGGTCGCGCAAGCTGCCGAACCCGATCTAAAACTGGGACGCTACAAGCTCGGCGTTCTTGGCACCGTCAGTGAGTGGCTCCTAAGGGTCCGATTCCAGCGGTTCAGTTGCGGCTCCACGAACGGCCGGAATCGGCGCGAATGAGACGTCAATCCGCGGCAAGAGAGTGACTCAAATTGATCGCATAGCGGACCTTCCTCAGGCTCGATAAGAAGGTCGGCACGGGGTGGATTTCTGCCGTTTTGCTTGTGCACAGCGAGCCCCGCTAGCGACGGCGGGACTCTTTGATCAGGAGCCGCCGGCGGTGAAGTAGCTACGGGTGACGGCCGCGCGACCCACTTCGGGCGGGTAGAGCCAGACGACAAAAGTGTTGCGACGGTAACCCCCGCCGCCTCCTCTACCGCCACCGCCCTGCACGATATCGTCGAACGGCAGCACCCTGGCATAGGCCTCCATGCCCGGCACGAGCACGACATCCGCTTCGTTGTGCCGATCATCGACATAGCTGTCGACGCTGATGTGATAGCGGCCCGGCGCAACATCTCGATAAAAAGCGCCGCCGGCTTCCGATACGCCAGCAACGGCGCCGTTCAGGCGAATATAGGCCATCGCCAGCGTCTCGTTCGGATTTAGGTCGCGAAAGAACCAGATGCGCGCCATGCCCGGCGGCGGCGCGGCGTTCAGATAGGGCGCAGCGGGCGGTTGGGCAAAGGCTGCAGCCGGGAGCAGTAGCAATATCGTGACGGCTGCGAGCCACAGGCGCATGACAGTGCTGCTGGTCATCGCTCCTCCCGAGAGCCGGCCCGGCCCATTCGCGCGGAACCGCGGTCCGCGATCCTCAAGCTTAGAGATCGCTCGCGACTGGCTCAAGAGCCCGGCCGCCGTCGTTGGATCAGCGGGTCATAAATCGCGAAAAGCCGACGCCGCGAGATGCGGCGGCAGTACCGTCGCGGCTGATCATCTCACGAGCCGTCTGCTCGATGGTGGCATCGTCGCTCAGGCGGCGTAACAGCAAAACAATCCGCCGCCGAGAGAAGTGCCCGCACATAGCCCTTCAGGGCCCACCAGAGAAGGCTCTCAACAGACCAGCACTACCGAGTGTATGGTCGTAAAATCGTAAAGAGGAATGTCGGAAAACATTACAGGGCCGTTCGATGTTTTGAGCATCCGATTGAAAACAATGCATGGTCCAGTTCTTGCTTTTCCGAAAACTAAAGCGTAGGGAGGATAAACGATGCGGGCTTTTGCCGGGTCGGCTCGGCCCAACACTCGCATTACCGGCTTTCGTATGAATTCACGAGCAGAGTCCTCGCGGGGGCCACCCTGTGGCCCCGATGACGGGCGAGATCCCGGTCTTAAAAGTTTGCTCGCGCTTGATGGCTATGTTTGCATGCCGGTGCCCTCGCAGAACCGTCGGCAAAAGGCATCCGGGTATTGGCTGGTGCGTACCGTAGACAAGCAAGATCGAAACGAAGAACCGAGTTCGGTCGCCGAACGCGAGGACGTGGCCGATCTATCAAACGATCCGATCCGGCGGCGGGCATGGTTGCTGTTTCTGGCGCAAAAGACACTGCTGTTTGACCAGGCAATCGAGTGGGCCCGCGCAGCCGAACAGTTCATAACTGGTTCGGCTTCCGAAACTCGATCGTTGACGACCAACGCTCGGCTTCAATCCGGTCTTGGCGGCTCACGAGGGGGACGAATACGAGCTAGCGTTCTAGGGCTCATCAAGGACAATCCAGCAGGCCTCGACCGAGGCGAGGTCATCGAGCGGCTACACCTCAAGGGCGATAAAGCCGGAGAGGCTTCCGTATCGAATGCGTTGACTGCCCTGGTTAAACGGCAACAGATCGTCCGCCGAGAGCGCAAGTACCGGATTGAATAAGTCTGGGCAGGCCGGTTCTCGCTCGGTCTTCAAACGCCCACGAAATAGAAATAGCTGATGGCTAGCCGCCCCAAATAGATGACACCGATTACCGCGACCCACGAAGCAACGCTGAGTGTCGCGATCAGCGGCAGGGCCCGTCTCAAAGAGAGACGGCCGCATCGGAGGCCGTCGCGTCGGGGTATAGAAGATGCCTTGGCCATCTCGTGCGCCCTCACCAGAGGTCACGAATTACGCGGCGGCTAGCGCCGACACCCTGATTGCAAGGGTGAAGCCTACGCCTGCCGCCGGACCGGCCGTTGATCTGGGTCAACAAGCGCCGCCAGCCGCTCTCCAACCGGAAAGTATGCTCGGCCGCGGCGCCCTTTTTGTTAGTTACATATTAGTGCGGGCTCCGTCGTTAATTAACTTGCCGCGCGATCCGTCTTCCCCCCTGTCGCGCCGGCCCAATGCGCCCGGTGCAGAACGGTGTTGCAGCCCTAAAATCGTACGGGTAATGGAAGGGTCTGAAGCGAACGCGGTGTCCTGTGTTGTGCCACCCCCAGCAGAACCCCCGGAGGATACCATGGCGCGGTTCAGTGATCTTTTAATCGCTGTCGTTTTGATCGCGCTGAACTGAAGCAGCGGATTATTTGGGCAGGAACAGCGCCGTAGTGCGCGGCGCCGCGCTCAAATTTACCCGCGTGGGGCATCATCGGCTTGCTTGGCTTCGGCCTCGCACTCTTCCGCTAGGTCGAGCAGCTGACGGACGAGCACTCGATCTGTGGCGCTTTCGGCAAATCGGCGACACCGTTCGGCCTGTTTCCGCGGGTCGTGCGGTGTGTGGTCAGGCATGTAACCGGCTCCTTTGGGGGTAGAGCCCGTGAGGTCGGGCGTTGCCCGGCTCGCCCGCTTGATGTTCCTGGCCAAAGATTTGATAGGTCGGCAGCACCAATGGGACGGCCGAGCATTTGACCCAGGTCAAACACACCGCCCCGGCGCCAACGCGGCAGCCTCGCGCTCAAGTTGCTCGGCCAAGTCGAGCAGGATGCCGTCGGTTCGATGGCCACCTATTGTCGGATACTGGCGGAACACACCTGCACGTCGTAGCTCAGGCGCATTTGGCTATTGTGTTGTTCGCTCTGGGCTTTCCGGATCAGGCGATGGCACAACCAGCGGAGCGATCGCTGAGGCTCGCAGGCTGACTCATCCACCGTCTTTGGCGGCGAGCCTGACACTTACCAATATATTGCTGTCGCTGATCGGAGACGACGAACCCCTCGGTGAGCGGGCATCCGAGCTGGTCGCCATCGCAACCGAGCAGGGTTTCGCGTTCCGGCGCGCGATGGGAACCTTCTCTCGCGGCTGGCTCAAGGTCAAAAATGGCGATGCCGCCGAGGGGATATCGCTGCTGCGTCGTGGTCTGGCGGCTTATCGCGCCACGGGGGCCGAAGTATGGGTGCCCCACTATCTCGCCCTCGTCGCCAGGGCATGTCAGATCGCCGAAGAAATCGAAGAGAGTTTCGCCCTGTTGGACGAGGCGTTCCAAATTG
>Ga0210400_10001051_pt1 | contig 28383 bp, 26 predicted proteins | sample IncBWH26MmetaG_FD_155456 | JGI IMG/M metagenome (GOLD analysis project Ga0210400, IMG submission 155456) | Forest soil microbial communities from Barre Woods Harvard Forest LTER site, Petersham, Massachusetts, United States - Inc-BW-H-26-M | ecosystem: Environmental > Terrestrial > Soil >... | reverse complement strand
CTTCCATCGGCGCCAGATGTCGATCTTTTCCGCGGGAGAAAGTCTCCACCGTTTTCGTTGGATCATAAACACCACCTTTGAACAGATTAGTTCCTAGATGGTGTTGCATCGACCTATTGAATGCACCGCGCAAACCGGAACCAGTACCTCGCCCACCCGATCACCACTTTATTTTCCGAAAACGAAGTAGACTGTTCTCCCCGTTCCTCTGCACTACAATCAGCGAGCCGTTATAGAATCTCTCGAATAAGAACTTCTCGATTTGTCCGAGAATTGGAAATCGACTGCGCTGGAGATGATCGCGAAGAGCGAGAGTGGTAGCAGTTCGGAGATGATGAATCAAATGTTGATGGCGTGTGCGCAGATGTTGGAGTGGAAGATTAAGAGGGCTCCGGGCGGTTTTTGATGATGGTACTTCCTGATTGGCCCCTTGGCGGGTTGAGCGCCGCCTGCAGGGCAATGTACAGCCCTGCTGCTGAGTAGCGGAGTTAAGGGATATGAGTCGAGAGCCTGGGCGCGGTTCCACTACTGGACAAAATGGAACTCGGCCACAAACTAATTCCTACCATCATGCTGTTGGTTTCGCCATAAAGGTTGCAATCGTCCTCGAAGACCAGACGGATGACACTAGAGCGGCGAGCTTGACGAGTCAGATACTGATTCGTGGTAGGTCAGTTCGTACCGTTGGTAGGTAGCCTTCGTCCCACAATGCGGGCACACCAGTTCACTCCCGCCTTCCGGGAACTCCGGCTTTATCGGAAAGAGACTGTTCAACCCTGTTTCATCTACAGAGGAGTGATCGAGTTTCTTCTTGCAGCTAACGCACTCAAGTTGCCAAGTAGGCATCTCATGTCCCTGACCTGCCCTGGTGGATGCTCAAACTGTAATTTCCAAGATTGAGACCAAGCCGGCAGCCAGTCCGGAGCAGCCTACAGGTTTGCGGGATGCGTTCGCCGATATGGCGTTGGCGCTGCGTGTCGTCGAAAGTGGAGATCGCGCGGTGCCTTCGCAAGCGATTGCCGTTTACGACGAGTCCAACCATCGCGTCAAAGCAACTATTGCAGAATGGAACGAGTTTAAATCAACTCAACTTCCCCGGCTTAATCAGGAATTGGCCGGAGCACATCTCGCTCCGATCGCTATCTCGGAAATCGAACAGGAAGTCCAATTTCTAATGTCACGCTAAGCCATTTTCGCCCGGTGTGTGATCGTTACGGGACACTCTCTCCTTCGAGCGTGTCCGCAAGACGCCGACATGCGTATCCAGTCTTAAACTTGACCTAGGACCTCATCTTTGTGAGAAAGGGTTACCGGAGACCCCAAGAACGATATTCTTGCCACCCCCAACATCGTTGCCGTCCGGAAACGCGGCGTTCGAGCGCAGCGCTGAGGCCACGTTACAAGGTGGCTGTTTTGAATAACGAAACACTTGGATCAGATCGGGGACGGAGGCAGCATCGCCCTCTGGTACCCGGGTTTCGACATTCGCTTCAACGGGATGCCCCATGCCTGGAAGTTCGTATTCGATCGTCTCGTCGTAATCTTTATGGTCCGAATCATATGTGCAGATTTGTTCTCGAAACACAATTAATCGCACATTTATGTTGGAAAGCCAAGAATGTCACCGACGTCGGCCGGAAAGTCGGGACGGTAAGTGGGATTCGCTCTGCTCGGTGGGTCGGAAGCTGACGCAGTCGAAGCCGCGCCCTCTGCCGTGAGAGTCAGCAGATCACAAGTACCGGAGGCATGTGGAAGTGATTCGAAGCGGTGCCCACACGTCGCTCTGCCACGCGATCCGCATTGTTCCGTTAATGCAATATTCGGCATAGGACAGTCTGTGGATTTGCCGGTCCGATCGTTCGATGCCGCGACCCGACGGACGAGGACCGGCCCACCACGCATGTCGCATTCAGGCGAAGGAGAATGGTAAATGCTCTTAAGGAAGAGAAAAATGAAGGTCTACGCTGCGGTCATCTTCACCTTATGCGTAATCTTGGTATCGAAGGCTCCCGCCCAGCAGCAGTCGAAGGAGTATGTCAATCGTCAGGCTCCCATGGAGCATATGTCGGGCCTTCTGAGACTGGTCGAGACCATCCCGCTTCCGACCGAAGGCTATATGGACCATCTCAGCGATGACTTGAAAGCCCAGCATCTATTTCTTTCTGCGGAGAACAACAAAGAAATTGTGGTCATCGATACGAAAGCTGCCAAGGTGATTCACGAGACTAAGGTTGGTGGAAATCCTCGCAAACCATTCTTTGACGCAAAAACAAAAGAGCTCTGGGTGGATCTCGGAGACAACACGGTTGTCGCCCTGGACGGAACTACATTCGAGGTCACCAAGACCATCGAGCTTACCGGGGGAAAGGATGCGCCTGGCAGAGACCCGGATAACGGAGCCTTTGACGCCGCCAAGGGGCTCTACTACGTCGCGGTTAGGACTAGGACGGAAGGAGTTAATGAGGGTTCGATCGAGATTATCGACACCAAGGCAGCCAAGCTGGTGGGCAGCATCAAGATGGAGGGCCAAGAACCTGCCGGTATCGCGTTGGACCCTGCGGCGAATCGACTGTACGTCGGAATGGGAGATATTGTGAATGGTGAAAGCGTCGTCAAAGTGGTCGATGTGGCGAAGCGTGCCATTGTTGATGTGTGGTCGACCGCCGGGGGCCCCCAGCCGCATGTCGCGGGTCTCGATGTGGCGCATCACCGCTTGTTTATGGGCAGCCGGTTAGGGGGCGGGCATAACGTCGACCCGGGAAAGTTGGTAATCATTAATACTGACGATGGAAAAGTGGTTCAAACGCTGGATGCGCCGGGCGGTGGTGACGAGATTTTTTACGATGCGCCTTCCAAACGGATTTACTTCTCAGGAAGCACTGGCACGCTGGCGGTGTTTCACGAGGATGACCCGGACCATTTCCGCTTACTGGGGAAAGTGCCAACTGGGGCCATCGCCAAGTCTGGGATTTGGATCCCGGAAATGAAACGATATTATGCGGCGGTTCCTGAACACCTCGTTCAGCTCATTCCCACAACCAAGTATGGGATCAAAGACTGGATAACTGAAGAAGCCCATATGATGGTTTTCGAAGAAATTCAGTGAGGGTATGAACGACGTGATGCAACCCAGAGTACATCATCATCGGCTCCGTAGATTTGAGTGCCGTTCACATTGCTAAAACTCTTTCGCGTTTCTGATTTACATCACAGACCAATCTAAATCTACGGGAGGGTTTTACATGAAGCGTTTGAATTTTGGTTGCGGTGCAATAGGTTTATTCCTCGCATCACTTAGTACGAGTTTGCTGCCGTCCGGTTATTCACAGCCGAAAACTGGGGCTTCTGGCTACCACCTGATCAAGACGATTTCTCTACCGCCAGCTCCGGGTGGCGGCGAGTATTATGACTACATTACCGTCGACGATGCAGCGCGCCGTGTTTACGTCTCGCACGGAACTGAGGTGGTAGTGCTCAATGCCGACGATTACTCCGTGGTGGGCACGGTCGAAGGTATGACGCGCTCGCACGGCATCGCCATAGTGGAGGAGCTTGGCAAGGGATTCGTCACGGATGGGGATTCCAGACCGGGCGCCAAACCTCAGCAGGTCGTCATTTTTGATTTGAAGACGTTAAAAGTCACCGGCAAGGTCTCAACCGACCAGCCGGATACGGACGCGATCATCTACGAGCCGGTAACTAAACATATCTTTACTTTTAACGGCGACAGTCACAACACCACCGTCATCGATCCGGTCAAGCAAGTTGTGATCACGAACATCGATCTTGGTGGGGCCGTCGAGTTCCCAGCCGTTGACGGCAAGGGCATGGTCTACGACAACAATTCGGACAAAAACGAAGTTGTGGCGATTGACGCACGCACCAACAAAGTCACGGGGCGTTGGCCGACCAAACCCGAGGGACATCCCGTCTCCCTGACGATGGACAAAACAAATCGTCGCCTGTTTTCGGGTGGACGTGGTCCACAATTCATAGTCATGATGGACGCCGACACAGGAAAAGTCCTGCAGTCCTATCCAATTTCCTCAGGCGTGGATGCCAACGACTTCGATCCCGCGACCGGGCTGTTGTTCGTATCGACGAAGGAAGGCATTCTGCACATTTACCACGAAGATTCACCGGACAAGCTGAGCGAGGTTGAAACCGTTAAGACGGAATTTGGCGCGAAAACGTTGCAGGTTGATCCAAAGACTCACAACGTTTTTCTCTCAACTTCGGATTTCAATCCGCCGGCCGCTGCAACGCAAAAGCAGCCTCATCCACAGCCAACACCGAAGCCGGGCAACTTTAGAGTGCTGGTATACGGCCGATAGGGTAAGGGACACTCGCTAATATGCATTGGAGTCACGATTGAAGCTCATCGAGCTTCTGACGTAAACGATTAAGAGCTTCCTCCCTCAAGCTTTTCGGAGCTGCAGCTTCCCTGTTTTCAGTTGCGAACAAGCACAATCGGGGGGCACGGAAACCACGGCCGTACATGGGTGGCCTCCTAGTTGGAATCTAGGCGCGCATCAGGATCGCGGATTGCTCGCTAAAGCTCCCCCCTTTCATCTTTTCAGCGGGTTCGTCATAGCTAGTCGTTGATTCTAGGAAGGCGTAGTCGTGCGAATTTGAACCACCCACCTCTTGGTCCCGAACCAAGAAACAAATCCACTTAAGCCGTTGTCCTGGCGTCACTTATTGGTTTTCGGAACGCTCTCATATAGACAAGTAGGACAAGTGCGTTTCGCCCTTTTGTGGTGATGGCAGACTTTTTTGTTACCCCGGCCAACCTTCGGTTAGCAGTCGGGCGTTGCAAAACTCTAAATCCCTTATTCGGTGTCGCTTACGACTCCGGAACAGCTTAAATCCCGAGCCTCAGTTGGACAATTTTTAGGCAACCCATTGAAGAGAAGTCGGGGGGATCGCAGACACGAAGCGTTCCTCGCAGACTTTCAGCGATTCATTGCTGCCCATCGGTCAGCTAAATGACATCTAAGCTGTCGTGCGTGAGGTCGCCCGGATTGGCAGGTTGGTGACGTACAGCGAGCGACCTGTTCGCGCGCCCAAACAAGAAAGGGGTTATTATGGAAACTCAACTCAGGCGACTGTCACGATGAGGTTCGCCATGTGCACCACCAAAACCCCTTCAACCCATCCCACGACGCGGCGAACGCTCGACAACGTTTACGTCGATAGTGATGCGGAACTCGCCGTGTCTCATCATCAAGTAATAGCGGTCGGTAACAAGATTCTTCGGAGAGAACCGCCGCGACCCCGTGGACAAGATCGTTAGCTGAGTCCCCACCAGCCGGCAAGTCCTTAACGCATCTGGCCCACCCAGTACAGGCTGTCCTCGCGCATGACGAAGAGTTTCGAAGGAAGATCCACGATGGGAAATAAAACAAAGAATTTGAGCAACGAGCAAGTTTCGCAAATCGCGGAGCAAATCGGAACGCAATTGAAACGCAAGCAGGTTCCGGCCACAGACGGCGCCAATCGACCGGGACGAATGGGCGCATATCTGGCGGGGGCCGCTTCCGGACTCGTACTCGCCCTCGCAGGGCCGCTACTGCGTCCCGCAATACGCAGTGCCGTCAAGGGTGGAATCATCGTCGGACGCTACGCGAGGCAAGTCGGTTCCAGCATGAAGGAAGAGTTCGAGGACGTGGTGGCCGAGGCGGAAGCCGAGCTGGATAAAGAAACGAGGGAAAGTAAACAGGGAAAGTAAACAGGAGGTTTGAAGACTTATGCATCACCTCATTGGATTCGCTGTATTTGGCGCGGTACTCGGGGGAATTTCCGCGACCGGAGACAAAAGGAAAGTTCGGCCCATTGTCCGGAACCTGGTAAAGGGCGGGATCGTGGCCAAGCGCAAAATTGACGTTTACCGGGCTGCCGCAATTTCTGAAGCGCAAAAGCTGGTAGATGAAGCTCGGGCGGATCTGGACAAGCCAAAAACGAGGCCCAAAGCTAAATGAGAGGGGCTGCGTGCCCAGCTCTCGAAATGCGTCTGCTGTCGAACGTTCCTGGGCGGCAACGCTGGCATGTTCCGGCGATACAAAACAAACCCCGAGTGGCGGCCGGCGTGGAGATGATGCTTAACAGGGAGCCAAGCCTGTTCTGCGTCCGTGTGAATTGTCTGACTGGACGAATCCTGATTCAGTGGGATGCAACCCAATCCATCGAAATAAGACCCCTGGTGAGAAATGCGCTGGCGCGAGGGCCAGTCAGCGATTCATCCTACGAGGAACTTAGCGGCCGGCCGGACGGCAGGGTTCGCAGCCTGATCCGCAAATTAACGCTTGGATTTTTCAAGCTTTCGCTGATCTTCGTGAGCCGCCTGATCTGGGGCACAATTTCGGCAGGACCATTGGCGGCCCCAATACAAATTGTATCTGTATCGGGAATCGTAATCACGGGTTACGACTTCCTGCGCGCTTTTTATCGCGCGCTTGTTGGGCGAAGCGGGATCACAACGGGAACCCTGATTGGAGCGGCAACCCTTTCCAGCGTGGCCCTGCGTGAGAATGTCACCGCGCTGACTGTTCTTTGGCTCTTAAATCTCGGCGAGTATCTGGAGACGGTGACTTTGCAGCGCACGCGAGCGGCAATCCGCTCTTTGCTCTCCACCGAGGACGAGGAGATCTGGATCATACGCGGGGGCGTGGAAGCGCCGGTGCGGGCCAAGGACATTCAAGCCGGCGTGTCCGTCGTGGTGTACCCCGGACGCCGAATCCCGGTTGACGGGGTGATCGAGTCGGGCGCCGGCACGGTGAATGAGGCGCCGATCACCGGGGAAAGCATGCCAGTGATTCGCCGAGAAGGGGACAGTGTCTATGCCGGCACCGCGCTGCTAGCGGGAACAATCCGAGTCCGAGTGACCGGGACGGGTACGGACACGCTGGTTGGCAAGATGATCGAGCGTGTGGAACAAGCACAAGCGCTGCGGCCCGAAATTCAGAAGGTCGGCGATCAATTTGCCAGAACGGTTGTTCCCGCGTCGTTTGTTTCAGCCGCGCTCGTCCTTATATTGACTCGCAATCCGCGCCGGGCACTCACGATGCTTCTGGTTGCCTGTCCGTGTGCCGCGGGACTGGCTACTCCAACCGCGGTCAGCGCCTCCATTGGGAACAGCGCACGTCGAGGGATCCTGGTCAAAGGCGGCACACACCTGGAGGCCATGTCGAACCTGGATACTATCGCGTTCGACAAAACCGGAACGCTCACGGATAGCCAGCCGAGCGTCACCCACGTAATCCCTTGCGCGAACGGCTATACCGAGGAGCAAATCCTGGATCTCGCCGCACGCGCCGAAGCCGGCTCGCAGCATCCCCTTGCGATTGCGATCATGAACCGGACTGGGCGCCCCGTGTCCGATCTTGAGGGAGCCAGCCAGGTCGAATTGCTGGCGGGGCGCGGAGTCCGGCGTGTATGGGGCGAGCATGAAGTTCTGGTCGGAGGTCGCCGGCTGCTGGAGGAGTTCAAGGTGCCCCTGACGGCCAAAAACGAGCAAGTGGTCAGGTCCAGAATCCGAGAGGGCGAAAGCGTTGTCTACGTGGCGCATCAACATTGCCTGATTGGAATAGTCGGGATTTCGGTGCGAGTTCGTCCGGAAGCGATCTGCGCGCTGGACAGGTTGCGGGAGGCTGGTTTGGAAAACTTCATCATGCTCACCGGGGATCATGATGATGCAGCCATTCACGTCACATCCGCAGTGGGAATGAAGAAATGGCGAGCACGGCTTCTGCCGCAGGATAAATTCGAAGAGGTTCAAGCTCTGCGGAATTCCGGGCGGCGAGTGGCCATGGTGGGCGATGGCATAAACGATGCTGCGGCGCTGGCGATCGCCGATGTCGGGATTGCGATGGGCGCTTCGGGGTCCGATGTGGCGATTGAAACGGCGGACGTCGCGTTGGCTTCGGATGATCTACGGCATGTGGCTGATGTTGTCCAGATTAGCCAGCACACGATGCGGGTGATCCGCCAGAACTACGGGATGGCGCTGGGTGTTAACTCCGTCGGTTTGGTCCTGGCTGCTGCGGGAAGGATCAACCCGATCCTCGCTGCGGTGCTGCACAACCTCAGCACGATACTGGTTATCTTCAACTCGGCTCAGCTAATTCATTACAGCCCGGCGGCCTTCGCAAAACGGGTTATGCCCGCGGCGCAGGCACTATACAAACCGGTGCACGGTGATTTCGAGAGCGACGATTACTCCGACCTCGAACAAAAATCCCACGACCGGGGACGAAATTCCTCCGAGAAACAGCAGCGTAAATAAGGAACAGCCCAGTTCGGCTGCGAGTATTCGCTTCAACGCCGAGCGAGGCTTGAATTTCACGGGACGAGGAAACTCTTGCTCAATCATGGGTTGGAGCGTAAGCGCCCGGCGGATCAGCGTCTCAACCGAAGGCTGAATATGATCAGGCAGGTAACAAACCAGAACACGGCCGGTCAGCGGATTCGCCACTGCTTCTAGGATACCCGGTTCGCGCTTGAGTGCCGCCTCGACAGAGGCTGCCAGCGGCTCATTCCCCTTCAGGCCATCGACGTGCCAGCGCTCGCGGCCGCGAATGCGCGAGCACGGCTTTAAGGAAAATCCCTGGCGTTCAACGGGAGTTTGTATCCCCGGCTGGCTTGCCAGATCTGTCTGAGGGGGAATGTCAATCACCGAAGGATCTTGTCTCATCGGGGCAAGTTTAGGGCCGATGAGAAGCGCGACCCAATTTAAAATGGCCAACGGCTCGATTGCTCCGTGGGCGGGCGAAATTGAAGGATGAACGGGCAGGGTTCACCAACGCAGGATGTCCCGCAGGGTACGGGCTTGGCGCTTGCTTACCACGAGCTGCTGCGAATTGCTGAGGGTCAACAGCCATCGTTGGCTGCTCATGGCGCTCATCTTGCGCACATGGTTTACGTTCACAATCGCATTCCTGTGTACACGTTGGAACGGTGGATCCTTTAGGTGAGCCTGGATCTTACGAAGTGATTGTGTGGCGAGAAAACGACCTTTGGCAGTAATAATCCAGACAATCTCTCCTTCGGCCTGGAAAGCCAGAATGTCGTTGACATCCAGGAGAAAGTATTCCTCCCCGCTCCGGCCTACGACTTTCCGGGTGGGTGGAAGGGTCGCGGGCACCGTGGCCTCGACAAGTTTCGCCGCGTTTTCCGCCAATTGCCGCTTGTTACCGTGAAGAGCGCGGGCCCGCTGGAGCGCCCTTTCCAGCCGGTTCTGGCTCACCGGTTTCAACAGGTAATCGATCGCGCCGGCGTCGAAAGCTTCGATCGCGTGCTGGTCGTACGCGGTGACGATAATGAAAGCGGGTAAGATGTCGCCCCGCAAGCGGATCACCTCGAATCCGCCCACGAGCGGCATCCTTAGATCGAGGAAAACCAAGTCCGGTCGCAATTCCTCAATCAGGCGCAGCGCCTCCTGGCCATTGTCCGCCTCCCCAATGATTACGACATCCTGGAATGCTCCCAGTTCATCACGCAGTACCTTCCGAGCAATCGGTTCATCATCGACAATGAGAGTTCTGAGCACGCCAAGCTATCCTGACCGGTCAACGGCAATTCCAGAAGTACAGCAACGCCCGCCGGAACTCCACGAAAAGGTCTTAGCTCTAGGAAACAGCTTTCGCCGGCTTGGCGACAGGAACACGGAACTGCACCGTTGTTCCGCTTGAACTTGAATCGATCGACAGGTCACAATCGGGCCCATAACAAAGCTTCAGTCGCTTCTCGACATTGGACAGGCCAACACCCGCACCTGGGCTTCGAAGCGCTTCGCCGGCTGCAGGGAGGCCGGAGCCGCTATCCTGAATGGTGATGTGCACAAAGTCGCCCTCCGCCTGCGCCCGCAAGCGAAGCCATCCTTGGCCAGGATTTACCGCAATTGCATGCTTGATTGCGTTTTCGACCAACGGTTGGACAGACAAGATCGGAATGAGCGCGCTAAGAGAACCATCATCGATTTGAATGTCGGTCCGAAGGCGCGGCCCAAGCCTTAACGCCTCAATCTCCAGATAAGCCTTAACAATCTCCATCTCGGTCGAAAGTGGAATGAGCGCTTTATCCGTTTGCAAAAAGTACCGAAAGATCTCGGCGAGATTCATCACGGTACTGCGGGCATCGAGAGCCTCTTTGGGGATGATGCCATACAACGTGTTAAGCGCATTAAACAGGAAGTGAGGGTTGATCTGGGACTGGAGTGCCCGTAATTCCGCCTGCGATACCAGCCGCTGCATCTCTGAGGTACGCAACAAACCAATTTGCTCTACAACCGTTGCCGCCAGGCGGTTCAGCGCCTTCAGATCCTCACTCAAATAGCGGCGCCCACCTTCGCGGCGTCCAAGCACAAGGTATTGGACGTCCCCGGCGGAAAGACGAATCGGAACGAGTGCCTGAGCCCACTCCAGTCCCGGAGCCCTGCGTAAACCGGGCAAATCACTGACCGGGATGGAATCGAGCGATTCCTCTATGCCTACTGTTGCGTGGAGCGCGTTCCTCGGCACCAGCCGCACTCCGTTCGCATTCATGAATTTTCCGATTTCTCCCGCGGCCCGCAACAGGTATTCGGACTCGTCGCGGGAACCGGCAGGGCCTATACGCAGACGCTGGATCGCCCCGTCAAGCTCCGGTCTGCGAAAGACTGCGCGCGTGAGCCAGCTCTGGACCTTCGTTCGCAACAGTGCGAAGACAATGAGGAGCAAAAACAGGACAAGCGCCAGCAAAGCCTCACGCGAAGGACTCAGGGTTACTTTATTATGCGCGGATGCGATTCGCGAGGCCGCGCGTATCGCCGCAAATGTAAACGTGGCGGCGAGAAGCGCGTTGGTAAGAAATCGGACGAACGCGTCCAGCAGAACAAAGCGATCATCCTGAAGCAGCACGAAGAGGGCTAGAGGGATACCAGCGTGATGAACCACCAGCTCTCTCGACCAGGCATGCGGCAAATGTCCGGGACCAAAGTGTACAAAGGAGATTGCGAGCAGCGCCGAACACATCGCCGCAGCCATCCTCGATGTTTTCTTTCGCTGCTGGCGGTCGCTCCGCACCGCGAGTCCTATGAGGGCGGCACATGTCAGGCTAGCGAAACCTACGGTGATCAAAAGCAGGGCTTTACGCTGGTAGTCCCGGCTGGGATCGGCGAATTGCCACAGGTGCATCGCAACCGCTAGGAAACTCAGTGCGTAGCCCGCCCGGATAAGCGGACGAAGCTGGCCATCGAGCGAAAGATCAAAGAGAACAGCGGGGAGCAGGCTCAAAGCTGAGAAGCTGAATGCAACGAGAAGGTCAGACCAGCTTCCAGGGCTGTTTGCGAGTACAGCCAGGGACCCGATATTCCACAAAAAGGCCAAAGCGGTGGCACTCAGAGATCTCCAACTGCTGCGCAAGCCGGTAGGAGCCCGATCGCGCAAGAGAAGCACCAGGAAGATTCCAAAGATGATCGCGCCCGCGGAATGCCCAATTGTGTTGACCAGTTGCGATTGCTCAATGCCGGGCATAGATCAACTCCAATTTATTCCCGCGGGAACCGGTCCGCCCTCCTCAGAATCTTACCCCGAACAAGCGGCCGGTGGCTCAGGTTGAATGGTTTGGGAATTCGTTGACCTGGAAACGGTGAGAGAATGTCACTTAAACAATTTTCGGGGGAGTAGAGAGAAGGAGGGTGCTCCAGGTTCCGCCTTTTGGTACCGGGGTCCTGATTTCATAACAATGTCGCCTGCGGGACTGTCTTGTCCTTCCATCCTTAGATAGCGAAACCTATTTGTGTTGGTAGGCGAGGACCCTTCCGAGATTGTCGCGATGAGCGCTTGCCTCCAGCATTGCGTCGAACCCCTCGCCGGCAGCAGGGTTTTCCTTGGCATGTGACGCCAACAACGCAGCATTCTTGTCCAAGCCGTCGCGCCTTGCCACAACTATTCTGAAACCGGCTTCCCACGCTACGTCCCCGCCATATTCCGAGAAGCGATTGACCGGAGCTCGATCATCGGACTTGGGATGGTTCGTCGCACTGGGACATCTCTTTCGCAAAAGAGAGTGGCGCTGCTTCTTAGGCAGCTCCACTCCCCCTCAAGCTGGAGTGAACCCCTATTTTGAGACAGTTTTTGGCGGCCGTACTTCATCTTGATGCTAGCGACAGTTGTGCTCGGCGGCGGTTTGGAAAACCGCCGCAGTGCTACCTTAATCAGGTAGAGGTTTGTAGTTACAACGGTCTGTGCAACCGTTGCGCTCCAGAGTGCAACGGTGTTTGAAACCGTTGTACCAAAGGGTGGGAGATTACTTCCGGATTGCCCGTCAATCGCCCTCGATCAGCGGCAAGCTGCCAGCCCCGATGGAGGAAGTTCTCCTGCATACTGCCCGTTCGAGGAGCGCGCGCAGATCTGGGCCGTCAGACGAGTACAGCTTCAACCGGACGGCGTGGGCTGGCGTGGGCCGACAGCTTAGGGTAGCCCATATAGAAAACAAAAGTGGGCTGCCATGTGGGAGCTGCGGTGATTTCGTTGAGCAGCGCGGAGCGAGAGGCCGGTCTACCCAGCGCCCGCTCATGGTCCACCATTTCCACGGCCTCGTTACAGGGGCGCGCGGCAAGTCCGTGGGCAGTCGCGAAGAGATGCGCGCGCTGCCAGATTCGGCCTGCCTGCAAACACTGCTCCTGGGCGTATCTGTCGCGCACGGCAATGAATCCGATCAGCGGTGCGCTGAGCATCAGATTCGAATAGCCATTCTCGGTACTCCGGGAAGCAGCCCAGCGGAGCATCCGCACAGACATCATCTTGGCAATCGCAGTAGCTACGGGAGGCAGGCCGAAGGCATCAATCGTGAGGCCATCGCGGTATTGCTGGACCGAATTCCATTTCGTGCGGATCCAACGTTCGCTGCCATCCTGGACATCGGGATCGGAATAGATTTCCGCATTTGCGGCAGAACTAATCTCGGCAATCTTTTTTCGATCGGCTTCAGCCGTGAAGAGGAATAGCTTTACATCTGGGTAGTCGCTCGGCAGATGGTTGAGTGCGTCTACGAAATCTGGCGAAATCGGTTTCAGCGGATCGTAAGGACCACGATTTGTGTGGCGCCGCGGGATGGCGTTGTAAAGCTCATTTTCTTCGCGTTTCCCTGGTGTGAGATTCACTCGGGCCAAGAGTTGTGGTTTGGGTTCGGCGGGAATCGGGCCAAGTTTTCCCGGAAGGAGCGCGGCCGTGGCTGCGTATGCGTTGGCAGGCGCGGCCAGCATTAGATTCTCCAGAGCACAACCGATGCCGATATGCTCTTCGCGCAGATAAGGATCGAGCGCGCCGACGTTCCTCCGGGTATCGATATGCAGCTCGATTGAAGAATTGGTGATCTTGAAAAGCCACGGCTGAGTGTTATGCGGGCTGGCGGCCAGAATCGCGGCGCGCACCAGCGCGAGCGGAACATCGTTTCCCGTTTTGCGCCAGTCCTTCCACGGTTCGTAAGCCGGCTCCTCACCGACGCTAAAGACTCCTTGATCCCAGGCGCGCCAGACGCCTCCACCCACGACGGCGACGGTTACAATTCCTGCGCCTTTAAGGAAGGATCTCCGCTGCACGAAGCACCTCCACAGACTCTTGGCCCTAGAAGTTGGAAACGCCGTGATACGACGGGAATTCATGCCGAAGGCTAAGCGCTTCCGCTGCCGTCGCACATCTCTGATGCTCCTCCTGAACGCAGGCTGTGAGAAATCTCGAACCGAACCTGGATCCTGCGCCCGCACCGCAAATCCCACAAGGCGGACTCTCGCTGACTGCCCAGAAGTCCCGTTCGCGGACATCACTGCTGACATGCGCGAACCTCGTTTCGCGATAACTTCCGTGTAGCCGACCATCCGCACTCAAGGGTGTAGACTCCACTGTAGATCGGTTGGAACGGAGCATTACATTAATTCTGAACGCATCGTGGCAGCGGTAAAGGCCACGATCCGAGACGAACTTGGAATGGTGTCGACTTTTAAACAGATGTACGTCGCGGGTGAGACGTAATATCGCCCATCGCTATTCTCGTGGCTAAAACGAAGGTCACATGTCGCGTGCACAACCCGCAATCGAAAGAGGAAAGCATTATGAGCAGCACGGCGAAACTTTCACAAGTTGATTCCGCCAAAAAGCCTGAGGCCATTTATTACAAGGATGCAACGGAACTGGCTTATCTGATCCGCACCAAGCAGTTGTCGTCACGCGAGGTCGTTCAGGCGCATCTCGATCGGATCGTGGCCATCAATCCAAAGGTCAACGCAATCGTAACCCTGTTGGCCGAAGATGCCCTCAAAGGTGCAGACGCGGCCGATCGGGCAGTGAAGAACGGTGCGGAACTCGGTCCTCTCCATGGTGTTCCGTTCACCATCAAGGATGCCATCGACACAGCGGGTGTGCTGACACAGCGCGCCTCCAAAATCTTTTCCGGAAATATTCCCGCGAAGGATGCCACAGTTGTCACGCGTTTCAAGGCTGCCGGTGGGATCCCGCTGGCAAAGACCAATCTTCCCGAATTCTCGGCTTGGCAGGAAACAGACAACCTGGTGACGGGTTTGTCCAGGAACCCATGGAATCTCGACCGCACTCCGGGTGGCTCAAGCGGAGGAGAGTCGGCTGCGATCGCCGCCGGCCTTTCGCCGATAGGCATCGGCAGTGACCTTGCGATTTCCATACGCGGCCCCGCTGCACTGACGGGGATTGTCGGACTAAAGGCCACCCATTGCCGCATTCCCTACACTGGCCATTGGCCGGAAGTGCTGAACCGCTACTTCCATATCGGCCCACTGGCCCGCAGCGTACGCGACATCGCCATGGCTTTTTCCATTTTGCAGGGACCGGACGGCATCGATGGGCTTGCCATCCACGCAAAGTCTGACGGACCCGCCGATGCGCCGGTTGCCGGCAAACCGCTCCGTGTCGGATGGCTGGTCGAGCCGGGCTTCAGACCCGTGGACCGGGAAGTGGCGACTGCCGTGGCTGAAGCAGCGGATCTGCTGAATGGTCTGGGTTGCGACGTAAAGCCCGTGCGTATTCCGCTCCTCGAGCAGAACAACTACTTTGACCCCGCTATCACGCTGTATGGTGCTGAGCTGGGACGTTACGTTCGGCGATTCGTCGGCGATCGTGAAGACGAGCTGCATTACATCGGGAAGATCTACGTAACGTCGCCTGATCCCTCGTTGGGGGAGTACATCGACGCTGAAATAAAGGTCGATAAACTGAAGGGCGCGTTTGCCGAATATTTTCAGAAATACGATGTGCTGCTTTGCCCGGTCATTCCGTTTACCGCCCCGCCTCCTGGCCTCGACAGCTACGTCGTCAACGGCGAAAAAGTGCCTTCGACGCACATGATGCGCGCCACGGTGCCTTTCAACCTGACCGGTCTGCCTGCTCTCTCCGTGCCGTTTACCTTCAGCTCAGAGCAGTTGCCGATCAACGTACAATTGGTCTCCCGATGGCTGGACGAAGCCACAATCCTGCGGCTCGGTCTGCTGGTCGAGGCAGGGAACAAGGTTAACCATCGCCGGCCGAATCTCTGAAGGACCAGAGTTGCCGTCGTGCTTCACGTCTAGTGGACCAACAAGTGGACAACCTTCGCAATGTCCATGGAGTCTAGACGTCTCTTGAAGGAGTACGTTAACTCCTGATAGGTCGCTCGATCGGATATGTGGCCGTGACTGCCCATAAACGGGGTTCTAAGAAGTTCGGTGAGTCCTCACGAAATAGATGAGCGCGTCAGATAAACTTACTCCTGATCAACGCCATAATCGCACATCTTCAGCGACCGTCCTTTGATACGTTCTTTTAACTGACAATTGGAATCAAACGATTCCCAAATGTCTGGTTTGCCCGTATGGTGATCTCAGGACTCACGCTACATGAACTGGCTCGAGTATCATGAATTGACGAAGTACAGTGCGGAGTCGCTGCGACGAGCTCAGCACTACCTCGATTGGGCCAATATGCCCGATCCGTTCCGGCATTATGAAGGCGTTCCGGTCCTCGATTTGCCGGCCGACCCGACGGCTCCACAGATCTCGGCTCTCGAAGTATTCGAGGGCAAAACAGGAAATACTCTGGCGAGGAACGGGGCGGAATTCCTTTCGCAGTTGATGTTCTATTCAGCCTCGATTAGCGCGTCCAAGCGAGTACCGTCCACCGGAGTTATCTACTCCCTGCGCGTCAATCCTTCTTCCGGTAATCTCCATCCGACCGAATTTCACTTCTGCACGCGAGGTCTGGTCGATTGGTCCGATGGCCTCTATCATTACCGTCCCTCATCCCACGTGGCAGAACAACGTGCCATCGGAGATTTTGGCGCGAAACTTGTCAACAACTCTGCCCCACTCATTTTCGTTCTGACCAGTATTGCTTGGCGCGAAGCCTGGAAATACGGGGACCGCGCCTATCGGTATTGCTTACACGACATCGGACATGCCTGGCAGGCTCTTACGCTTGCGGCTCGATCTCTCGGAAGCGAGAGCTTTGCTATTGGACATTTTTTGGATGACAGAGTGGCGGAATCGTGTCTCCTCAGTGCGGATGAGTGGCCCATGTTAATCGTCGGGCTTCACGGCCCATCTATTCCGGTGAACAAGCTGAATGCAGACGAGACGGTTGTGTTTGGCGGCCAGCCCAACCGACTGTCGGAGGAGCAAAAAACTTACCCTCTGATCGAACGCATTCACACTGCCACAAAGCTCAGCACAGAATCCACCGTCCCCTCTCTTGGCAAGCCGAAGGTATGCGGGCGCGGGGAAGTCAGCCTGCCGCCTCCTGTCTCTACAAACCACAGTTTCGGCGACGTCGTTCGTACACGGCGTTCTGCGCTTGACTTCAAGGGTGGGCGTGAGTCGATCTCTTTCCCGCAACTTGCGACTCTCCTCTCCGCCACAAGGGAGCGTCTGTTCGCCGATTTCGCTACACATCGTTACGTCCAGCTTTATCTTTATGTCCATCGCGTCGAATGCATGGAGCCGGGTGTTTATCGCTTCTGGCCGGAGCATGCAGAGTTGGAAAGAATCAAACCAGGGGACCAACGCCTGGTGGCGGCAGCCCTCAGTTTGGGACAAGACCTGGCGGGAAATGCCTGCGTGGCATTTTCCATGATCGGCGATTTTGAGAATGCTGCCAGCAGGTACGGAGATCGCGGCTATCGCTACGTGCATTTCGAGGCGGGAGCAATTGGCCAACGAATGTATCTCGCTGCCGAGGCTCTTGGACTGGGGGCAACAGGCATCGGAGCATTTTTTGATGAAGAAGTGAACCGATATCTGGGCCTCTCATCTGAGCTAGGGCAAGTCGTCTACCATTTCGCAATCGGTTACCCGGTTGCCGGCCCGCGCCTGGAGGCATGAGAACGTATGGTCGGTATCCTGGTACACGGGAACAACCACTTCATACTGTCCGGACCGTCACCTGACGAGGCAGCCGCGCTGGCACTGGTGCGGCACTGGTCCATCGTCCAAATTGGCGAGGCGAAGTCGTCGTCTTTCGGGCAGTGGCAGATTAGGTCGAAAGAGTTTCGAGAGAACCTGGAATGGGCAGTCATTGTCCCGGGCGATCGTGAGACCTCTCCAGGAGTGGCGCAATTACTTGGAGAACTTTCAGCTCGCGGGGTAACCATCCGGAGATTGTCTAACGGCTGCTGGTAGGATTGAGCAGCGTCCCTCAGTCGACAGCGCGTATAGACTCTCACCATAAACGGGGTTGTGGGAAGTGACGGACGGGGTTCTGGGTGGATCGTCGGCAAACCGGAAATTGAGTCCTTTGCTTTCCGGCGCAAGACACTGAGTGATGCCTGATCGATGGTTCTGGCAGGCGCGGAAGAAATGGGGCACCACGTGCCGCAACGGTTTAAAAAACCGTTGCACATCTCGTTTGAACGCTACCTTGGCAGGGTAGAGGTCCAATGTTCGAGATGACCTCAGACTCCAGTCTGGTAAAGAGGATCCTACGCGATGGCGCTTCGTAGACTTGCGGCGCGTGTGTTTGCCCGACCACTCGTGGGTGAGACAGGCAAAGCCAGGCGCGCCTGTTCGATCTCACGGTTGATGTCTTCCTCACGCACTGGCGACTCCAGGATCAGCGGGATGTTCTCTGGAATGAGGGAAGAGACCGCCCTGAAGGCGTCTATGGCGGCACTCGATAGCGGATCGTGTGTGCTACGGCTGTTTACCTCACTCACGTGAAGTTGCCGAAGACGGTCTCCAAATGCTCGCAAAATCAAATACGCTTCGTTCATGGTTGGATCAACTTGGCGACAATGGCCTATGTCGAAGCACAGGCCCGCCTCCGGCAACCTTGCGAAGATCTCGGAAAGTTCCCGCTCCGTTCGTCCGCAGATATTGCGTTTGTCCATATTCTCGATGAGCAAGAGAGGCCCGAAAGAATTCCAAAGAACAACATCTCGGATCGCGTCGGGGTGAAGAACGATCCGCCATCCGCGGGAGGCAACAGTACCAAGCAGGTCGACAATCTCCTTCTCTTGTTCCTTCTCAAATTTACTAGGGGCGTGAACGGAGATGTGCGTGTAGCCCTGAAGGTCCAGGGAGTCGAGCGCGTTGACAAGCGGCGCCAATTCCTTCTCCCTGAGTGCCGATAACTCGACCGTAGCCGTATGTTTTCCCTTTAATGCCGTCAATCCTTGCCGGAAATCGCCATACGCCAATGCTCCAGTCGAAAATCCAATTGGTCTCATTAGAAAACTCCGTAGAAAATTGTAAGGTCACGCAGCTTTTCGCTATCGTGGAAGAACAGTGCAGTCAAGCCTTCCTGAAAAACGCGGCTGATGTTTCGGACTTCTCCGAACACGGGATCAGTAGGTATCTCTTCGAGCAAAAGCTTTTTCAATCGTTCCCTCTTATCGACGTCCTCAAGGATGCTGAGAAACGCATTATAGGACGAAAACAATTTCACTGCAGTCTCCCGTTTAATTTTCAACTCCAGAAGAAACGTAGCGAGTATTTCAAGTGGGGTTTTCTGCACAAACGACCGCAAGTGTTCTTCCATCGCTATCGTGGAGTGATTCTTCTGCAGATCGTCTCGCACTGCGGGAGCGCTCAGTATTTCGCAACTGAAACAACTGAGCATGCCGGTGGCGAAAATGAGCTTTCGGGACATCCTCAATTTTGCATTCCTCAGGCCCCATCCGTGCCCGGCTTGTCCTCTTTGCTTGTCGACGAAATCGACGGTAACCGTTCTCCAATAGCGGACGATATCGTTCACCAAGATGCGGGGAACTTTGAAGGGAAGGCTTCCGTAGTGGAGACCCCGATCGTCCTTCAGATATCGGCTGAAAATGTGTTTCAAGGTTCGTGTATGTGCGTCGGGTTTGCCAAACGCCTTGGACTCTTGGATCTGCAACACTCGGCGTGTCGTATTTTCGTTTGTGTCCTCTCGCCCGCCGATCTTCTGCACGAGGTCGTGGCTGAAAGTCATACTTCCGAAGATGCCGCTTCGTCCCGGCGGCGTGAAGTTTTCCTTTTCCAACCGCGCAGCGACTTCTTGTGCTACTGGCAAATGTTCGGGTTTGAAGGTGCCGTTAGCTTCCGTACTCAAGAGGTCATTAAACAGACTACGGTTGGAATCCAGGACGGACCCTCCAAAGGCGGTGCGGCAGTAGGTATGTGAATCCGGCGAACACTTCCCACTTCGTGGACGTTTTGGTCAGTCCATGATTGAATCCCGCGTCGACCACCAAATTCTTCCGAAGGGCACGGGAAAGCGCCCAAAGATTGCCGACGGTGTTACCCTTCTCGAATGGTTGCGAGAAGTGCCATATCTCCCCGGAAATTGTAAACTTCCCCAGGGAATGGGAAATCGAAAGCGTTTGTCCGAACTGCGCTCGACGTACAACGCCCTCGGCCTGCTCGGCAAGTATCCCGTTCGTGTCTAAATGAAATCCGTGTAGATCTTCACTCAGAAGAACCGAAGTTGACTGTCGAAAAGTGCCGACGTCGAGCTCCGGGGCAACACTTGTGTGAACCCGCCTAACATAGCTGATCGAAACAGTTGGCCGCGATTGACCGCCGAAAAGGAGCACGCTCTGGGCACCTGCGAAGACCTCTCCCTCATGCACTGCCGTCTGATCTTTTGACTCACTAATTGCGAGCGGCTCGCTCTGCAAGAACAACTCCAACCGCCGAAGTACGGAAAGTTTGGTGACTTGGCCGATCCCGGTGCGCTTCGAAAACTCCGTCGAGCCTTCTGCGAAAAGCACGCCATTCTCAAACTGTAAGTATCCAACTGGCGTGAGCGTCGCCGGCGTCGATACCGTGGGTCGTCCCGGATTGGCCTCTGGCACGGATGTCGACGCCGATTGTGCTCGGCCGACTTGCGCAAGACCGCTCAACATGAAAAGCAAGCAAATTTGGATGGGCTTCAATCTTGCTCCTCAGAATCACAAACCACAGACCTATTTGCGAAACAAATGCGGCACGTATGAACGCGCGTAAGTTGCCGTTCGCAACAACGCCATGACTCGGGAGAACACGAGGACGATTCGCATCCACAACTTGCATTTGGTGATTCGTAATTTTCGCGACAGAACACTCGTGCCCGCACGCGGCAAGATGTATATTCCCGCGAGTTCGGTGACAGTTCTGAATTACCGCGTGCGTCATCACCACTGCGGAGTAAGCTTCGCTTCCTTCGTTACCGGAGTGGCAACCGTGGCGCGGCTTTGAGGGTTCCTCCGTCCGCCATTCAACGTGTTTCGTCAATCAGGACCGGGGCACTCGCCCATTTATTCCACACTCCGGTGCAGAACAGTCATTCGTTTCCCTGTGTGTTGCCAGGCGACAAAGAAAGAATGAAATCTAGCTTGAAGTGGTTAAACGGAGGCTCAATCAATGTATGCATCTGGCGCACTGACAACCGTACACTTCGGCACTCCAAAGCTTCCAGCGGGTTGGATTGGCGAAGAGCGGAATAAAACATGGGTGTCACTGGTATCCATCAGTGGAAGGCACCGGTACCGGAGCTGGGAACTCTGGAAATCCGGTGTCGGTATTAAAGTGGGAAAGGATCGACAATGTTCGGACGAACAATCGTGATATGGCTTGTGCTACTCGTGCTGGCTTTAACGGTAGTCACCTTTATGAGTCGTCTCGTTGAAAAATACCGGCTGGCCGATCGCTTTTCGAGAGTTCGGGAAAAACCGTCTCTGTCACCCAAAGCAGCGCACCTGGTCTTGAAGCGCCAATAGACCGGCCGACCCAGCGGTACGTGTCGTCTCCTTTGGAAAAAAAACCATAGCAATGCAAGCTGACCTCGCACCTCCTTATGAAGCATCGACCAACATGGATCACGCAAAGTCTTTGTCCATTGACAAAACGGCTCGATGAAAGCTTTCGGGATTAGGATTCCTTATGAAAATCTTTCGAGCAAGAATCTGCAAACAGGAAACTCTGATTAGATTAGTCGTCTTTTGCTTGGGACTATTTATCGCATCTTCGCCGTTACGGGCGCAGTCCAGCAAGGCATCAACCTCGATGCCAGCCAAACGCTCAGCGTTAGACAATAGTTTTGATCCGCTTCAGCAAGTAAGCACATCTTTGCAGATGCTGTCGAAACGAGTGCGGCCCAGTGTTGTAGAGATCTTTAGCACGACTTACATGCCCGATCGCGGCCACGAGCATAGAAACACGGATCTCTTGTCCCGCGGCCTGACTTCCGGATCGGGCTTCATAATTGCCTCCGATGGGTGGATCGTAACAAACGCGCATGTCGTGCAAGGAGGACGTCGGATTCGGGTTCAACTTAGTCACGAAGCCGCGTTATCGGCACCCCAGAATGGAGTCTCACGCCACGCTTTATTCGACGCCATGCTCGTAGTGATTGATCGTGACACGGATCTTGCATTGCTCAAAATCGAAACAAGTGGTCTGCCAACACTGGAGTTGTCTGATTCGAGCGATCTAAAACAAGGCCAATTAGTGTTGGCTTTTGGCAGCCCTCTAGGTCTCGATAATTCTGTGAGCATGGGGATTGTGAGCTCTGTCGCGAGACAACCAGATCCAGACAGTCCGACAATCTATGTGCAGACAGATGCGGCTATCAATCCCGGCGATAGTGGAGGACCGCTGATAGATACGAACGGTCACGTCGTCGGGATTAATACACTTATTCTGACCCAGTCAGGCGGCAATGAAGGCATCGGTCTGGCTATTCCCAGCAATGTAGTGCGAAGTGTATACAACCAGTTTCGGACTGACGGTCATGTGCACCACCATCAGATTGGTGTTTCGACGCGTAATATCACGCCCGCTTTGGCATCGGGATTAGGTCTCGATCGCGACGACGGTATCGTGATTGAGGATGCAATTCCAGGAGGTCCAGCGGCGAGCGCCGGTTTGATGCCAGGTGACATCGTTCTATCGGTGAATGAAAAGCGAGTTGAAAATATCCGTCAATTCGCGTTAGCTCTCTTTCCTTTTGCTGTGGGCGAGAAAGCCACAATCGAAATCCAGCGCGGCAAACAGAGTATCTCCTATCAAATACCGGTGAGCGAAAAACAGGACCTGCAGGAACGCCTTGCCAACTTGGTCACAAGGGAACAGGCCAAAATTCCGCAACTCGGAATTCTGGCTCTTACTCTCGATGATCGACTTCTACCGATACTTCCACAACTTCGAAATCGATTTGGAGTCGTTGTTGCCGCGAAAGAGTCCGAAGGAGCTTACATAGGTGAAGGGCCGCTCCCGGGAGACGTAATCTATTCTGTAAATGGAACGCCTGTGGACAGTGTCGACTCCCTGCGCTCAGCCCTCGACGTTCTCAAGAACGCCGACGCGCTCGTACTGCAAGTTGAACGCCTAGGCAGTCTCCACTATGTTGCTCTTGTAACCGAATAGTGTGCTAAGTTATTCATCGTTCGCTGGCACTTTTTCAGTTTCCTAAAACTCCAAACCGACATACGTTTTCGCCCCACCAGTGGCCACGCAGTTCAAGAAATTATGACCACGACTTCATCGTGGTCATGAACGACCTCACTTCCGAGATGCTAAGTCCTGCTCGTGGAATAAAAGCCTCGAAACGGTAGTTATCTGTAATGAACACTTTAATGTTCAGAAGAGAATTAATGAGCAAGTATTATTTGCGTGTTTTGTAAGTCTTTTATTGAGTGATAGTTGCCAGGGGACCCCGGTAGATCAAGAGGTGAATAAGAGGATTTAGAATCAACGAGTTCGCGGATTGAAACCCGGAGGACGATGGCGCGCGATGTGTTAGTCATGGGAGGCGGAGCGACAGGCCAGCTTGCGGCTGCGTACCTGAGAAAGCGCTTTCCGGACCTGAAAGTGGCTGTAGTGGAGGGCCAGCGCACGAATCGTCCGATCGTGGGCGAATCGCTGGTCGAGGTGAGCGTCGATTTTCTTTTCGAACTCGGGCTCGGCGCTTACCTTGTGGAAAAGCATTATCCGAAATACGGCTTGACGTATTATTTCAAGCCCGATATCGACAATCCCGCCGATCGCACCTACATTGTCGACGAAATTCCGACCGCGCCGCAGATCCTCTCTTTTCAGATCAACCGATTCACATTCGATCGTGAGGTGAGGGACCGCAACCTGGTGAACGGCGTGGAGCTGATCGACGGCACTGTGGTTGGAATCAATCTGAACCAGGACGACGGGCTGCACGCGCTGACCGTGCAGGATCTCGCTGGGGGTCAACAGACGTTGAGGGCGCGCTGGCTTGTCGATGCCACCGGCCGGAACCGGCTGCTCGCGAAACACCTGCAACTCCACGAACGGGTCACTGAACAGAAAAACGTTTTCTGGTTCCGGTTAATGAATTTCAATCCTGAAATTCTGAGCCGTATCCAGGCGGTCAAGAAGCGAAACCGAGCCTACGTTCCTTATTTCGCGACTCATCATTTTTTTGGAAAGGGCAACTGGATCTGGTGCATCCCGATGCGCTCGCCGGAAAACCAGCCGCTCATCAGCATAGGCATCACCTACCGCAAGGACGTCTATCCACACGGCGAGGTGCGCACGATGGAGCAGTTCCTGGAGTGCGTCGGGCGCGAGCACCCGGTCGTCGTCGAGCTGGCGCGAAGCGGTGTGATCGTGGACACGAATTTCTACGGATCCTACATGTGGGAGTGCCGCCAACGCTATTCACCGGATCGCTGGTACATAATCGGCGATGCGGGCGATACCGTTGACCCGCTGTACAGCGTCGGGCTGGCTTTGTCGTCGCTCCAGATCCGGCAGGTCGCGGCGATCATCCAAAGGGAATTGAACGGCAGCGACACCAGAGACTTCACGAAGGATCTCGATATCGTCATCGCCGCGTTTCAACGCAGCGTGACACGGGATACTACACGACTGTATGAGTGCATGGGCGATGCTTACCAATGCCATCTGCGCGTGCATCTGGCAGTGACCAAACTTTTTCACCTCGGGTTGCCGTTGGCTATGAACGATTATCTCTGGGATCCGTTGGGAGTGAAACTGGTGAACTGGTTTTCCAGCCTTGAAACACTTGAGGCCGATTCCAGGATGATCCAAAACCTTATCCGGGAGGTTGCTGTAAATCCGAACAACCGCGCGATCCAGAACTTCATTAAAGTGCAGTCCGGACGGTCGATGAACTTTGCGTACTACGAGCACCATCGTGAGGAGGATATTGCGGCATCTTTGTCGAAGATGGCATTCGGGCTCGCACGGTTGCGGCTTGCTCTGCTTAGAAAGCTCGGCTGGCGCGGGTTGATTAGCTTCAAGCAGCAACGGGCATTATTGAAAGACGTGTTCCGTGGATTGTTTCTCTTGCCGTTCCATGGGACCAAATTGAGGGAAAACAGGCTGGTGCGCATGATCTTCTCGCCGCGTGAGATGGGGTTGGCGGGCAAGAATTCAGGTGCTAGCGCCGGGTAATTCGGATTCTCGACAGTCGTTAGCGAAATGGCGGACGAAATAGAGGCGCACCAAAATCCGGGTCTGAGATTCACGATTCTGAGGCAGCTACCTAGCAGTGCGCGGCCGGCATATTTGAACCATTTGGGTATCCCAGCCGAACGCCAGAGAAGCTCAGCGGGCCCTCGCTGCTCATGGAAGTGACGGAACTGACAGGCGGGACGCCCCTTCCCCATACCCCATATCCTGCAAGGAGATGCAAGAACGTTGTTAGAAGAATGGAGACTGTACTCAAAAAATTTGTGCCATCTTAGGAGTCCCTCACCCCAAACATGTGGATACACTCCAAACATCGGAGATTACTTCGGGATTGCTCGTCATCCGACCGAAATCGACCTGACGATCCAGTAGTCGCAATACTCCGATGTGGGGAAAGCAGGTGCAAATGAGACTCCTGATCGTCTTATTCCTGGGCATCACCACGGCCGCCACCGCGCTCGCGACGGACACCAACTCGAAGAAGGTAGATCAGCTCTTTGCGGCGTTCGAGAAGCCGGACTCTCCCGGGTGTTCCGTCGGCATCATCCGGAACAGCAGTTTCGTTTATAAGAAGTCCTTCGGCTACGCGAGCCTGGAATTCGGAGTACCGCTCACACCGGAGTCGGTCTTCTACGTTGCCTCGGTGTCGAAGCAGTTCACGGCTGCTAGCGTCGTCCTGGCGGCGGAACAGGGCTATCTCTCCCTAGATGATGACGTCCACAAGTACCTGCCAGAGCTTCCGGATTACGGTCATTCCGTCACGCTGCGCCAGATGCTGCACCAGACGAGCGGGTTCCGCGACTTTTTTGACCTGATCGAGCTTGCTGGCGGCAAACCCGCGGACATCGGTTCCGCCGCCGACATTCTCAAGCTCATCGTACGGCAAAAGAGATTGAACAACGTTCCAGGGGCCGAGTGGAACTACAGCAATTCAAATTACCTTCTCTTGGCCGAAGTGGTCCAGCGCGCCAGCAGGAAGTCGCTTGCCCAATTCGCCGCCGAAAACATTTTCCAGCCACTAGGGATGAAGCACACGCTCTTTTTCGATGACAACACGCTCGTCGTCCCGAATCGCGCGGCCGCCTACGATCCGGGCAAGAACGGTAAGTTCTTGGTCGACTGGTCCACCAGCTACGACCTCGTGGGCGGCGGCGGCCTGATGAGCTCCGTTGACGACCTGCTTCTTTGGGACCGGAATTTTTCTGCCGACAAACTCGGCAAGGGCACGCTGGTGCAACAACTCGAAAGCCGTGGTGTCCTCAACGATGGCAATCAGATCAACTATGCCATGGGCCTCATTCTGGGCGAGTACCGCGGTCAGCCGACGGCCGAGCACAGTGGGGCAAATTTCGGCTATCGTACCGAGTACTTGCGCTTCCCGCAGCAGAGATTCAGCGCGATCGTGCTTTGCAACCTCTCCAGTGCGGGTGCGGTAGGTCTCGCCCACCAGATCGCTGATCTCTACTTGCAGGGAGACCTGGCGCCGGTTAGTGCCACCCATGTTCCGTCAGGGTTTCCAGGCGCCGAGACGTTCGCCGGCACCTACCTCGACCCTCAGACGAAGACCATCTACAAGTTCACTGCCGAAGGCGGAAACCTGATGGGCTGGGGTGAAACGCTGCAGCGCGTTGCGGCCAACCAGTATTCCGACCTTCAGGGCGACACCATGACTTTCGCCAATAACAATGGCGTTATGCACCTTACGCTTCCGATTCCTGGAGAAGTGTATTTCTCCGGCGACCGGCTGCAGCCGCTCCATCTCAGCGCGGCCGAGCTAAGCAATTTTACGGGAAGTTTTCACTCCGAAGAGCTTGACACCACCTACACGCTGTCAGTCGAAGGCGGACGCCTGAGGGTGAAGGTTCCCAACAACCCGCCGATCCCACTCGATGCTGCCGGCCCCGACGAGTTTTACTCCAGCGATCTCGGAGATTTTGTCTTCCATCCTGACGCCGACCATCGCGTCTCCGCGTTCAGTCTATCCACGCAAGCGTCCCGCGGAATCGTCTTCGAGAAGGTGAATTGAACGGAACCCGCGCGCGGCCAATCCGAAATCCCCTACAGGGAACTCTAAGCCAACCTCCTCTGCAGCCCCCCGCGCAAAACGGGGTACTAGCCTTCACTTTTCTGGTGAGAGCGACCTTATCAGGCACAACCGCGATTTATGGGTACAATCAGCGTCCCGAGTCACTCACAATTAGGATTCGGTATCAGAGCGGACGAGCTTCCGCAGGGATAAACGGGCGGCTGAGCCCAGTGCTGGCTCAAAATCCAGAGTCCCTCACTGTTCGCGAAGAAAAGCAGGTTGTTGTCGAAGCTTACCGCCATCGCCGTCACACCGGTAAATCTCTGGATGACATGGGGATGTTCAGGATGACTGACGTCTAGAACGTTTCTGGTCTTGGGAACCGCAAGCGCACCCTGTTCGTTCGACGTTTCCGCCAAAGCCAAGCCATTCCCGATCATTCGGAGCGAGTCCACCCGGATATCCTTTGGCAAATCCACATCTTTCATCACAAATGGCTTTGTGACTTTGGTGATGTTTACCACCATAATGCCCGGCTTGCCGGATGTTTCCAGATAGAGATATTTTTTCGAGCGCCGCTGCTCGAGATGGATCCCGCTCACCACCGCTCCGTCCACCGGTAAGTGACTGATCACCTTCGCGGGTTGGTCTAAAATTGTCGGCGGTTGGATTTGCGCAAAACTACACTGCGCACTCCCCGCGAGAACCATGAGGATGAACATCAAGCTGCCAAGGTTAGCGAGAATCGAGTCGTGCATAGCTCAAAGCTAACTCGAATGACGGAAAAGATCGCATTTTGGCACAATTCCGGTACGGCACCCGTGCGTGCCATTCAACGCGTTTCCTCCATTGAGACCATTGCACGTCTGCATTTATTCTCGACGCCTGCGATTTTCCTGTTTCGGAAGTTTCGGGCAGGCAACCTGCAAGGAATAAAAGGGAGGTTGAAGCGGTTCCTGATCATGAGTTCCGGCGAGCGAGGTAACGATACGACTAGAGCAGACCGATTTGACCGATTGCGTACTTGTATTCTTCTCTTTGGCACGATTTTCTTCCCATGCTTCTCCGCTGCCGACGTGGTAACGGAGTGGAATGAAAAGGCCGGAGCATGCGTGCTGGAAGCCAAGTTATCCACCGTTGCTGGCACACGCGTGATGGCCATTGTTCACACGGCCATGTTCGACGCCATTAATTCGATTGAGGGACACTACACGCCATACAAGTTCAAAGTATCCGCTCCAGCGGGCAGCTCCCCGGAAGCCGCTGGAGTCGCGGCAGCACATGCGACCCTAGTAGGACTCATTCCCGAACAGAAGGCCGCCCTGGACGCAGCGTACGCGACCTCTCTTGCGCGGGTTCCCGATGGCCCCGGGAAGACCTCAGGAATCGCCGTTGGAGAAGAGGTGGCCACCAAAGTCTTGGCGTGGCGCGCTGCAGACGGCGTAGACGCAGCAAA
>Ga0210400_10001050_pt1 | contig 28389 bp, 23 predicted proteins | sample IncBWH26MmetaG_FD_155456 | JGI IMG/M metagenome (GOLD analysis project Ga0210400, IMG submission 155456) | Forest soil microbial communities from Barre Woods Harvard Forest LTER site, Petersham, Massachusetts, United States - Inc-BW-H-26-M | ecosystem: Environmental > Terrestrial > Soil >... | reverse complement strand
CGGCTGACGCGTCCGGACGTGATTATCACTTCCTTGCCCGGTGTCTTCATAGGAGAAAACCACGGCGATCACCAGGCGGCCGGCGTTTTGTCCACCGAGGCCTTCGATTTGGCGGGAAATCCTGTAGCGTTTCCATCGCAACTCGCTGGAGCCTCGGCTCACCGGGAAATTTATCTGGAGAATCTCCAGCCGTGGCAGGTAAAGAAAATTTACTACTTCCCGGATGCGAACGATGAAAAGCAGTTTTCCGGCATGGGTCCGGCTTATTCAATAAAGGAAGTTTCGCCCTCGCAAAGAAAGCCCTACTGGCGCATCGCTTTGGATGCGGCGACTACGCACCTGACGCAATACCCGGCGGACATTGAAAGAATTCAAAAAATGAGCGACGCCGAAGCCGAGAAAATGATGAACGACCCGGATGCAGCATGGTGGACAGAGCCGGAGACTCTTGTGTTCGGCAAGTCATACTTCTTAAGTAAACCGACGGACGACGTTTTTGCGAATCTGGACGGCGAGCCGAATCGTTGTACGGAGCTGCCCGTAAAATTCTGGCTGGCACCCACTGAGACAAAAGTAAAACTGGGAGGTCCGTGGGGTTTTTATCAATCCTTCCGCGAAGCGCATTGCCTTGGCGCTTTGCGCGTCGCGGATCCGCCGGAAATCGCGGTGATGGCCGGTACACAAGTCTATATCCCGCTCACGATCGTGCATGCGAATAATAAGGCGCTCAAGCTTCAGGTAAAGGTGGAAGCGCCGAAAGGCTGGAAGGTGAACGGCGGCGAGGGGAATATCGCGCTGCCCGCGGAAGCAACAAGTGAAATGCGAGTGGAAGTTGAAACTGCCGCACTGACGGCAAGTGAACTGAAAACAATCGGCCCTCAGGAGATCGTCATACACGCACCGGTGGATGGAGCTTCCGCGGGCGACATCAAGCTGCGCGTGCTGCTCCGGTCACACGGCTTGCCGCAGTAAATTATTTCTTCGGGCGCCCGGCTTCCAGTTGCTCCCAGACGGCATCGGGAAGCATCCCCAGGTCGTTGAATTCGCCCGCGCCCCGCAACCACTGAGCGCCGTCAATCACCACGCACTCCCCGTTAATGTATTCGGCCATATCGCTAAGCAGAAATGCGGCGAGGTTGGTCAGCTCTTCGTGCTTGCCGAAGCGCTTCATTGGATGTTTGCTGATGGCGTGCTCTTCAAACTGTTTCGAGGGGATCAGCCGGGACCATGCGCCTTCCGTGGGAAACGGACCGGGAGCAATCGCGTTCACGCGAATATGGTATTTCGCCCACTCCACCGCCAGCGACGTGGTCATCGCAAGCACGCCAGCTTTTGCGCAAGCGCTGGGGACCACGTAACCGCTGCCGGAGTTCGCTGCGGCGTACGTGGTGGTGATGTTGAGAATGTTTCCACCCAGCTTCTTTTCGATGCGGCGTTTAGCGAACGCCTCCGTGCAATGAAATGTGCCGTTGAGGACTATGCCCACCACCGCGTTGAAGGCGTTCGGCGAAAGTTTCTCCGTCCGCGCCATGAAATTCCCCGCGGCATTGTTAACCAGGGTATCCACCTCGCCAAACTGAGCTTCAGCTGCAGAGAAAGCGGCATCGACCGCCGCGTAATCGCGCACGTCGCAGGTTGCGTACGCCGCCGCCCCGCCCTCTCTGTGGATTTCATCGCATGTGGACTTGAGCGGTTCCTCCCGGCGGCCCACGACGAACAGCCGCGCGCCCAGCTTGGCGAAGTGGATCGCCATCGAACGCCCGAGCCCGCTGCCACCACCTGTAAGGAAAATGGCGCGATCCTTCAGAAGACCTGGTTGAAACATGGCGCACCACCTCTCAAAAGAGAAACAGCATTGTAGCAGTGCCAAGCCCGGAATCCGGTTTCCGAAAAGAAAAAGGCGGGGAGGGGACCAGGTCCCTCCCCGCCTTTTGTTGATGAAGCTGGGGAAATCTGTTAGCGGCTGACTCTCTTTGGCTGGAATACCTTTTTTCCCATTGCCTCTTTTTCCGCCAGAAACGCACGGCCGGCGCTCAATTGCCGGCTGATCTTTTCCAATTTCGCGTGATGACCTAACCCAGCTTTCCCTGTCTTTTTCATTTCCCACTCCCGGAATCACGCGCCGCAGAACAGGCGGGTCCCCCAAATTTCAGGGTAGTGCGGCCATGAGCGTCTCCACGGCCTTCATCAGTTCCTTCCAGGCGACGTCCACGTTTTCCTGAAGCCGGGCAAGTTCCGGTTCGTCCGCGTATTCGAGTTCTTCGATCCGCCGCTTGAATTCGGTGAAACGGGTGCGCACGAATTCGAGTTCCCAGTAGTGATCGAGCTTTACGCTAACTTTCTGTTTCGCGAACCGCCCCTTCAACACAGCTACTCGTGAAGAAAGGTCGTCCACTTCCGTCGTGACCCGGTCCAGATACATTTCCCTGGGTTGCATGATGTCCCTCACTCCCCTACCTACGAAATGTGCGGTCGGGAGCGAGCCCGCCGCACGGGATACAGAAAAGCAGGTGGTTCACCAAAGAGCACCCCATATAAGATATTGAAATGAAAGAAGATAATTTGCAGTTTTCAATGGTGGGGGATTATCTATGGGTGTGAAGGCGCAATCTGGGCCCTGCTAAGCCCTGAAATCACTCAGTTTGAAAAACAGTTGCAACTGACAAACAGAGGTTGCCGCATCAGCTGGAAGGCCCGAAACGTAGATTCACCCCCGCAATATCGGTGGGGCCTGGCTGATCCGAGGGGGCAAAGCGCGAAGAGACTACTGCGCGGGGCCCATGGTCGCCGGAGCCGGCCTGCCGAGGGCTTTGGCGTACTCCGTTTCGTAGACTGTATTGCCGGGAAACTCCTCGGTGAGTTCCTTCAGGTTTTTGATGGCCAGATCGGTCTTTTTCTCGCGGCGAGCGGATAGGGCCAGCAGAATTTTGGCGAAAGGTTTCAGGTAATTCCCGTTTTCGGCGGTCTTCTCCACCTTCGACATGCCGAGCGACTTATCCCCATGGATGCCGCCAAACCACAAAATAAATCGTGCGGAGCCGGACAGCGAACCGATGACGTAATAGGCGACGCCGGGTGCCACATAAACATCGTAGGCGTCCGGATGGTCAGCCAGAAGAATCTCGGCGTTGGCGTTCGCTTCTTTCAGGTGCTTCAGCGCGTCGTAATGCTTTTTCAGGAGCATGCTGTCAGCATCCGATTGCATACCGGCAGAGAGAGTCATGGCGTAAAGTCCCTCGGGGTCGCGTTTGTTCTGCTTCAAGCGCTGGGCAGCCAGCGCACGCGCCTTTGCGGTAGCGTCCTCGAAATTTTTAATGCGATCCGGATCGGGTGTGCCGGTGATGCCACCGAGGAAGCGCTTGTCATCCAGGAAATAATCGCTGGTCAGGACCTGCTGGCGGTAGAACTCCTCGAACAAATAGCTGGCCGCGATGGAGAGCTGGCCGAACGGCTCTGTGGGATTCTTTGCTGCCCACTCCTGGAAAACCACGCGAGCTTCAGGGAATTTCTGCTCATAGAGAAGGTTGTAGCCATTTTTGAGCTCAGGATCGGACCCGAACGCCGGAGTTGCCAGTTGGCTGACGGATTGGCCGCTGCGAGCCTGGGTGGGGAAACAGAGTACGCCGAGAGTGACACCCACCAATAACGCATTTAGACAGCGCATGGTGATTCAGCCTCAGAACAGGCCCGGAAGAAAGCGCGGCTTACCCGACATGGCGTCGCGGTAATGGGCATCCGAAAAGAGGACCTTTTCCTCCGTAACCAGCCGCTGCGAGAGTACCAAAATGTGCGCCGCGGAACCAACAATGGCGGTGATCCAGGCGGTATGAATCAGGGGTAGAACCAGCATCTCGGTGAAGACGGCCGCGTAATTCGGATGGCGCACGTACTGAAATGGACCGGAAGTAATTACACCGAGCCCGGTGGAGTTCATGACCTGGACATTCCAGTGCTCCCCAAGCGTCCGGATCACCCACCAGCGCACGGCGTTGGCGGCCAGAAAAAGCAGAAAGCACACCGCCGCGAGGATCGGGATGAAGGGCCGTTTGAGAAACACGACTTCCGCCGCGGCACCGACAAGAACACCGGTATGCAGCACCACCATCCACCGGAACCGCGGCTCTTCCACTTTGCTAGCGCCGCGGGCGATCATATCCTGCTGATGGCGATGGGAAATGCGCAGCTCGTACAGTCGTAGCGCCGCGACGATCCCAAGCAAAACGAGGTAGGCTATAACGCTCAATTCCATTGCAGTAACAAAAATTCCGCGCTGAAACCCGGCCCGAACGCGGCGGCAATCGCGTGCTCTCCCGCTTTCAAGGGGCGCTTCTCCAGCCACTCCTGAAGAATAAAGAGGATCGTGGCGCTGGAAAGGTTGCCGACGTTCCCGAGAATGTCCCAGGAAGGCTGGGTATCGCACTTGCAAAGCCCGAGCTCCTGCTCAACTGTGCCCAGCAGGCGCGCGCCGCCCGGATGCAGAATCCAGCCTTTGATATCTTCGCGCTTTTTGCCGTTGCGACCCAGAAATCCGTGGATTAGTTCCTTGATTCGCTCGCCAATCATTTCCGGAACATTTTTGTCCAAAATAATGTGGAAGCCGGAGTCGCGCAGGTCAAATCCCATCGCGCCGAGGGAGTCAGGAAACGTATAGGTTTCCGTCACCAGGATTTGCGGGCCGGGTCTTTTCTGCCCGGTAACAATCACAGCGGCGGCGCCATCTCCGAAAAGAATGGAAGAAATCAGGTTGGCCTGGGTAACGTCTTTGCGCTGAAAGGTAAGCGAGGGAAGCTCGACGGCGATAATTAGCACGTTACTGCCGGGGTTGGACGCGATAAAATCAGCAGCGCGGGAAAGTCCCATGGCCCCGGCCGCGCATCCGAGCTCCGTGAACGGCATGCGGCGCACGTTGGAGCGGAAGCCCATCAGCTTGATCAGGTGGGCGTCGAGAGACGGGATCATGAAGCCGGTGCAGGAAACGGTGATAATCAGGTCAATGTCCTCGGGGCGCATCCCGGCGCGTTCCAGGCACTTTTCGGCGGCTTCGCGGCCGAGCTTCACGGCGTGCTCGATGTACTCATTGTTGGTCTTGGCAAGGGCACGCGGCTCGATGGTGTAATCGATGGGGAAAATGGAATGGCGGTTGTGAACCTGGGCGTTGTCGACGATAGCCATCATTGCTTCCACGCGGCGCTCTGGTACTTCAAAAACGCGGCCAAAGTAATACTTCACATCGTCGCGGGTGATCCTGTAGGGCGGAAGAGCAGTGGCGGTGGCAGCGATGGTAGGATGCGGCGTGCGGCCGTTAGGGGAACTGAGGTCCGAATTGTTCACAGACACCGTCCTGAGAGATGCGAGAATTGAACGCAACCAGCAACATCCACGGGCGAGCAACAAAGCCACGCAGTGCTCGAAACAAATTGCTATGTGTTCGTTACTTTACATCAAATTGAGCCGTAGGGGAAACGACAGGTGACGGTGATGAAACCAAAGAGGATACGGACGCGTTTTTGGGGCATCTTCAATATTTTCTGTTTTTTTGTGATGGCCTGCCAGGCGGGCGCGCAGGACAAGGCCACGCCTCTGCTGGTGGTGATTTCCATTGATGGCTTGCGGCCGGATTACGTCACGGCAGCCGATGCCCACGGGGCGAAGATTCCCCAACTGAGGAAGTTCCTCCACGATGGCACGTATGCGCTGGGGGTCACGGGCGTGATTCCCACAGTGACCTATCCGAGCCACACCACCCTGGTGACCGGCGTCTGGCCGGCGAAGCACGGGATCCTGGCGAACCAGACGTTTGACCCACTGCAAAAGAATCATGAGGGCTGGTATTGGTACGCGGAGGACATCCGCGTGCCAACCCTGTGGGATGCCGCTTCGGCGGCCGGCCGGACGACGGCAAGCATTCAGTGGCCAGTCACAGTCGGAGCCAAGATTAACTGGAACATCCCGGAGATCTGGCGCGCGGGCACCGCCGAAGATGCTAAATTGCTGCGCGTTGTTTCCACCCCGGGTTTGCTGGCGGAGGGAAAAGCGGCGATTGGCGAGTATCGCGGCGGCATCGATGCCACACCTGAGAGTGACGAAGTGCGCGGGAAATACGCCGTGTGGATATTGGAGACGAAACGGCCCAACCTGCTCACTCTCCACCTGATCGCGCTCGATCACATCGAACACGAAGCGCAACCCTTCAGCCCCAAAGCGATGGCGGTCCTGGAGCGCCTGGATGCGGTGATCGGAAAAGTCAGGGAAGCTGCGGAGCGCGTTGCGCCCGGACATGCATTTGTCGCCGTCGTCTCCGATCATGGATTCACAACGTACGAGCAGCAATTAAACCTTTTTCCTGCGTTTCATAAAGCGAATCTGTTCTCCGTGGATGACAAGGGAAAAATTTCCGACTGGCGCGCCATGCCCTGGGAAACAGGCGGCTCGGCAGCCATCTTGTTGAAGGACCCGAAGAATGGTTTGACCACGGCGACGGTTCGCGCGCTGCTGGCGAAATTGGCGGAAGATCCTGCGAACGGCATCGATAGGGTGCTCGAAGGCGAAGAGTTGCACCGCAAAGGCGGCTATCCAAATGCCTCGTTTTTTGTCGGGCTCAAACCAGGATGGCGCACGGGTTCCGGCTTGACCGGCCCTGCCGTCTCTTCGATCAAGGCGGGAGGTACGCATGGAGGGTTGCCGGATCTGCCGGATTTGCGCGCTGCATTTTTCCTGGTTGGACCAGGCGTGCCCGCTGGGAAAAATCTGGGGCTGATTGATATGCGGGACATCGCGCCGACGCTTGCCAAAGAGGCGGGCTTGTCGCTGCCCTCCGCGGACGGAACAGCGCTGTTGCCCTGATTTCTGGCGTTTCTCCAGCCGAAAGCGACTAGCTCGCGGCTTCCTGGCTGGCCCGAATTTCCTGCCAGCGGCGCGGGCGCTTGCTGTACTGCAGGACTTTCTTGCGCAGGCGGATGGATTTCGGCGTGATCTCAACGAACTCGTCGTCGGCGATGAATTCGATGGCCTGTTCCAGGCTGAGCTGCCGGTGCGGAATCAGCCGGATCGCTTCGTCGGCCGAGGAAGAACGCATGTTGGTCAGTTTCTTTTCTTTTGTGACGTTCACTTCCATATCCTGCTCGCGGGAGTTTTCGCCCACCACCATGCCCTCGTAAACTTCCACTGTCGGGCCGATGAAAAGTTCGCCGCGTTCCTGCAAACCCCACAGCGCGTAAGCCGTAGAAACGCCCGCGCGATCCGCGACCAGTGCTCCCGTCGGGCGCAGCGCCATGTCTCCGCCATACTCCATCCAGCCTTCGAAAATCGAGTGAATCAGCGCGGTGCCGCGCGTGTCCGTCAGCAACTGGCTGCGCAGGCCGATCAATCCGCGGGAAGGAATTTTAAAATCAAGGCGCACGCGGCCGGAACCGTGATTGCTCATCTTGAGCATTTCGCCGCGGCGGCTGCCGATGGTCTCCATGATGATGCCGATGAAGCTTTCCGGAATGTCGATCACCAGGCGCTCGACCGGCTCGAGCTTTTTGCCGTTTTCGCTGCGTACCACGATTTCGGGTTTCCCGACCATCAGTTCGAAGCCCTCTCGGCGCATCGTCTCGATCAGGATGGCGAGCTGCAATTCGCCGCGGCCGAGTACGCGGAAGGACTCCGGCGTGTCCGTGTCTTCCACGCGGATGGAAACGTTGGTGAGAAGTTCCCTGGCCAGACGGTCGCGAAGATCGCGGGAAGTCAGGTAGCTGCCTTCGCGTCCGGAGAGCGGGCTGGAATTGACGCTGAAAATCATGGCCAGCGTCGGCTCGTCAATGGTCAGCGGCTCAAGGGGTTGAGGATTTTCGAGCGACGTGATGCTCTCGCCGATTTGAATGCCTTCGACGCCCGCGATCGCCACGATGTCGCCGGCAACCACAGTTTCGGCTTCATCGCGATCGAGTCCGCGGAAGGTGTACAGCTTTGTGATTTTGGTGGACGTAAGCTTGCCGTCAAGCTTGCTGATACCGACCTCTTCACCGCGATTCAGCGTGCCGTTGAAGACGCGGCAGATCGCCAGGCGGCCAAGAAACTCGGAGTAGTCGAGGTTTGTGACCTGAAGTTGCAGGACGCCCGCGGGATCGCCCGTGGGTGCGGGAATCTTGTTGACGATCGCTTCGAAAAGCGGGAGCAAATCTTTGGACTCGTCGCCGATCTTGCGGTGCGCCACGCCGGCCCGCGCGTTCGTATAGACGATCGGGAAATCGAGTTGATCTTCAGTGGCGTCAAGGTCGATAAAAAGGTCGTAGATTTCGTTCAGGACCTCTTCCGGCCGCGCGTCGGGGCGGTCGATCTTGTTCAGCACCACGACAGGAGGAAGCTTGGCCGCGAGAGCCTTCTGCAAAACGTAGCGGGTCTGCGGCAGCGGGCCTTCGCTGGCGTCAACGAGGAGCACCACGCCGTCCACCATCCGCAAGGCGCGTTCGACTTCGCCTCCGAAATCGCTGTGGCCGGGGGTGTCGACGATGTTGATCTTGGTGTCATGGAAAAACAGGGCCGTGTTCTTGGCCAGAATGGTGATGCCGCGCTCGCGCTCCAGGTCGTTGGAGTCCATGACGCGTTCGACGACTTCCTGATTGGCCCGGAAAATGCCGCTCTGCCGGAGCATGGTGTCTACCAGCGTGGTTTTGCCGTGGTCCACGTGGGCGATGATGGCGATATTGCGAATCTCTTTGGTCATTTTGGTAAAAGTGTCTTTAGACAAAAATAGCTGCTGAAACAACCAGCAGCCCGGACGAACCCTTTCTTCATCAGTTCAGGTGCGGTGCTATGAACCCCTATTTTAGCAGAGGAATGCTCTGCCACCAATGGGCCTTTCGCCCGTATGATATGCTCGCGGCGTTTTGCTGATTACCCAGGGGGCTTGCTTGCGTATGACAACTTTGCGGCGCATTTCTTTGGTTTTGGTGCTTTTGTGCACCGGTTCGACAGCGGTTTGGGGGCAAGGTGCGGCGCGGCCCGATCTGCCGGCGCTGTTCGAGAAGAAGGAAGTGATGATCGCGATGCGAGACGGCGTGAAGCTGCACACGGAGATTTACACGCCCAAGAACGCCAAAGAGCCACTGCCAATTTTTCTGGAGCGCACGCCGTACGGGATCTCCGCCGATGACAAGGGCTACAGCCCGAAACTCTACAGATATACAAGCATGTTCGCCGACGGCTACGTGTTTGTGTTTCAGGATATTCGCGGGCGGTATGGCTCCGAGGGGCAGTTTGTAATGAACCGGCCGGTGCATGACCCGAGCAATCCCAAGGGCGTGGACGAAAGCACCGATACCTACGACACGATCGAATGGCTGGTGAAAAACGTTCCCAATAACAACGGCCGCGTCGGCACGGCGGGAATTTCCTACGGCGGCTTTCTGGCGGCAATGGCGCTGGTGAATCCTCACCCGGCGCTGAAAGCGGTCTCCGAGCAGGCCTGCATGGGAGACGGCTGGCTGGGTGACGACTTTTTCCACAACGGAGCATTTCGCTTGAGTTATGGCTACGAATATGCGGCGGAAATGGAAACAACGAAGGAAAATTCCAAGTTGAAGTTTGACCGAGATGATTTGTACGACTGGTATCTTCATATCGGGCCACTCTCGAACATCAATAAAGATTATCTGCATGGCAAAATTCCTTCGTGGAACAGTTTTGTCGAACATCCCGCCTATGACGAATTCTGGAAGGAAAAAGCGTTGGCGCACGTCCTGCATCAGGCGACAGTGCCCAATCTGAATGTCGCCGGATGGTGGGACCAGGAGGATTTCTACGGTCCGACGGCCACGTACGCGAATCTCGAAAAAAATGACGCGGCGCACTTGAACTATCTCGTCGTCGGCCCGTGGAATCACGGCGGCTGGTCGCACGGCCCTGGCAATTGGTTGGGGCAGATACCCTTTGCCAGCAACACCGGAGAGTATTTTCGAGAGAAGGTGGAAGCGCCGTGGTTTGCCTACTGGTTGCATGGCAAAGGTGAGTTGCCGCTGAAAGAGGCATTGCTGTTCCAGACGGGTAGCAACACTTGGACTCGTTTCGATGCCTGGCCGCCGCGCGACGCGCTGCAGAAAAGCCTCTATTTCGGCGCCGATGGAAAGCTAAGTTTTGACGCGCCAAAGACCGACGCCGCCGAAGCGTTCGATTCCTACGTCAGCGATCCGGCAAACCCTGTGCCCTATCGCAACCGGCCCGTGGACGAAACGTATCCCTCGGACCATCCCGGCCGCTGGTACACGTGGCTGGTGCAGGACCAGCGCTTCGTCGAAAACCGCCCGGACGTGTTGAGTTGGAAGACCGAAGTTCTGCAGGAAGACGTCACGCTGACCGGGCAGGTGACCGCAAAACTTTTTGCTGCGACGACAGGATCGGACGCCGACTGGGTTGTGAAGTTGATCGACGTCTACCCCGAAAAACCGGATACAGAGTGGAACCTTTCAAGCTACGAACTGATGATTGCGGACGAAATTTTCCGCGGCCGCTACCGCAATTCGTATGAGAAGCCGGAGCCGATTGTGCCGGGCGAGATTACGCCGTTTACGATTGACCTGCACACCGCCGATCACGTTTTCAAGAAAGGCCACCGCATCATGGTCGAGGTGCAGAGCACCTGGTTTCCGCTTTACGACCGGAACCCGCAGAAATTCGTGCCCAATATCTTCGAGGCGAAGGAATCGGACTACCAGAAGGCCACGCAGAAGATTTACCGCTCGCAGAAATATCCATCACACGTGGAGATTTCCGTGCCCGGCGGTGCTGCTCATTAAATTTTTTGTGTGCGAGTCTTTTTGGCTTGCAATTTTTCTGTGCCTCACAACCCAACGCCATCGTGTCATCCTGAGGGTCGCGCCGTTTGCGACCCGAAGGATCTCATCTGTTGCAATGAGGATGAATTCAAAGTTGAGATCCCTCGGCTATCCTTGTCGGATAGCCTCAGGATGACAAGGCCGGATTAAGTGTGACTGTTTGCTAGCGCTGAGGAACCGGTATTTCACCCGCGTGGAATTCCGTCCAGGGACCAGCGGGCATGTCGCGCAGATACGGTTCCTGCCAGGCATACTCGGGATGGGCCGCGAGAAACGGCTTGGCCTGAAACGTTTCGCCACAGGGATGACCCATGCGCGCGATGAAGCGAAGTTGCTGTGCCATCGTCGAATCACTCGCCTTGCCCTGCACCGCGCCGCCGGGATAATTCTGTCCCCAGGCCCAGATCGCGATGCCGCGCGGAGAAGCGTCCACGTGGCCGCAAAGCGTGCGCTCGTTCGCTTCTTCTTTTTTCTGGAGCGTATCAAAATGATCGCCGAGCATTTTTTCGGCAAGCTCCACATCCAGCTTGCCCTTGTTTTCGTTCAGCAACTGCTCCCAGCGCACCCGGCGGGCATTGGGTGACGTTTCCAGATTATTCGGATCGAATTGTGGTGTGTCCAGCTTTAGAACTTTGGGATCGCGCGCCCAGTTGGATCCGGCGAACACGCCATCTTTCGTCCGCCACAATTTGTAGGCCTTCAATCCCAGTTCCAATTGCGCCACTTCGTTCGTTTTGCGGTCGCCAATCAGCCAATCGTTCGCGTAGCCGCCGTTATTCCCATCCAGCATGATCTTCGTGTACTCATCAATCGACCCGGCATACTGCAGCGCCTTCCGCGCGCGCACAAATTCCGCCTTGCCGTTCGGATCCCAGCCCTCGAACTGGCTGATCGTCGTTTCCGTCACCATCAAGCCATCGTCATTGATGCCGAAATCATCGTCGCTCGCGATCACGCCGGGAATGCCATCCATCAGCATGCGATGGCCAGTCTTCGGCTCGATATCAAAAATGATCCTCCAGCGCTCGCCATTCATGTAATTCGTCCAGTTGTTGTGCGCGATCACGATCTTTCCGTCTTTCGTCCAACTGCCGGTGGCCACGAACGCGCTGCAATTTCCCGGGCTCTTCAGGTTCGGCGGATTCGCCGTCTGTTCGCGTTTGTTGAGCCAGGGCACGTAATAGTCGGGCAACTCTTCAAACGCATTCATCGCCACAATGTCGTAAACGTCCAGGTTTGTGCCGGCGCGCGCGTTCAATCCTTCCATAATTCCCTGGAGCTCCTGCTGGTATTCCGCGTCAATCTTTGGCCACAGCATGGTGCGCGCGGTTTCACGGAAGAATGCCCAGTCGCGCTTCGTCGAATGCGTCATGTTCGTGCTGATGGCGGGAAAAGCATCCGAGATTTCGGGAGCGAGCAAAAAGCCGTGCTGGAATCCCAGACTGGCCGGGTCGCCCTCCAGGTGGACGTATACCCAGCCGCCCTGCTCGTAGCGATAAGCGCCCTTCAGGCGGGGATCGTTGGAGGCGGCGCGCTCGCGATTCGCCGCCAGCGTGGCGTCCTGGTCGTTCTTCGCGTTGGCCTCGTCATTATTCGAACGTCCCACGACCCACAAAAGTCCGGTTCCGAGCAAAAGCATGCTGAGAGCGGCAATCCGGCGAATTCCATCCGACATGAAGGCTTTCTCCTTGATCCTGAATGCAGTAATGACAAACGTGTGAAGACCGGAACTGGCTTAAGGATACATCGGTTCGTTCGCCGGCAGCAGGCGACCAAAAATCATAACTCGGATTCCGGTCAGTCTGCTGACCAAACCGAAGAATCTCTGATACATTCGAAAAATGCTGACGGCGATAACTCGTAAAGTTAGTTCTTCCCTCGCAAATTGCGAACTGAGCTTCATTGAACGCAAACCCATTGATATGGAGAAAGCCCGGGCGCAGCATCGCGCCTACGAATCTATCCTTGAGAAATTGGGCGCAAAAGTGATTTCCCTGCCGGAAGAGCGCGACCTGGCGGACTCGATGTTCGTGGAAGACCCCGCGATCGTTCTCGATGAAACCGCCATAATTTGCACGCTCGGCACGGAAGCCCGGCGGAAGGAAGCGCCCTCCCTTGCGGCGGCTCTCGAACCGTTTCGTAAATTGGCCTATGTAAAATTGCCGGGCATGCTGGAGGGTGGCGACGTCCTGCGCGTCGGCAAGAAAATTTTTGTGGGGTTGACGCAGCGCTCAAACCCCGAAGGCATCCGGCAGTTGGCGGTGATTACGGAGCACTACGGGTACGATCTGACGGCCGTGCCGGTCACGGGCTGCCTCCATCTGAAATCTGCAGTGACCTATCTCGGCCGAAACACGCTTCTCGGCAACCGCGAGTGGTTTCATGCGAAACGATTCGAAGGCTTTGACTGGGTGGATGTGGATCCCGCGGAAGCTCACGCAGGAAATGCCCTGGCGGTTGGCGAATCAATCATCTTCCCCGCGTCGTTTCCGAAAACGCGCGCTCGTATTGAGGCCAGGGGTTTTCACGTCGAGTCGCTGGACATTTCCGAATTGCAGAAGGCCGAATCGGGCCTCACCTGCTCCAGCCTTCTGTTTGACTCAGCATGCTGATTGTTGCCGCGGCCATTGCGCCGGGCAATGAGAGCGAGCGCGCAGTGGCCGATGAACCACTTCCTGAGGTGCATCGGTATTTCTCCCTTTTGCCTTGAAAATTCCCAGAGGCTGCGACAGCTTCCCCTTCCCTTGGGCCTCCTAAACCCCGGGAAAGCCTTTAAGTGTCTCCGTGTAATCTATTCATTTACCAAGGGTTGTTGATGATGTCCCAATGCTCGAATGAGTACTCGGAATCGCTTCCCAAACTGCGCTGATTTCGTTTTCGCTACCTGCCGTTCACGAACTTTCAATTTGCTCTCCTAATTTCCGCGGCTCGTGATATCTTGGAGAATATGTTGGCTGGCGCATCGAAGCGAATCGGGACTGTCACGAAGCCGTCGATTACGACGACTAAGAAGAGCACTACGTCCACTAAGAGCGCTTCGGGCGACGGGAGAAACAGCTAGCCAGCGAGAGAAAGTTTCTAACCCACCCCCGAAGCGAACCGGGCGGTGGGTTTTTTCGTTTAGCCCCCTCCCGAATGACTCCGGCGGAACAATCTGATGAGGAGCCGCGAAGATGAGTCCGGAACAACTGGAAGAAATCATGCGAGCAGATCGTGAATCCGCGCCTGGCCGAGGTGGGCGGTGAGCCGCCGCGCGGATGGCCGGAAGTGGCGCGCAGGAGTTTTGGGCGCAACGGGAATGGTTGGGCAGCGGTTGGTGAAGTTGCTCGCCGACCATCCCTGGTTTGATTTGACCGCGGTGGCGGCTTCGGAGCGTTCTTCCGGGAAAACCTACGCCGAAGCAGCGCGCTGGCACCTGGAAGGTCCGATACCCGAAGCGGCGCGCAAGTTGGTCGTGAAGGATCTGGATCCGCGTCTCGATTGCGATTTTGTTTTTTCCGCGCTCGATTCTTCCGTCGCCGGAACAGCCGAAAAGGAGTTTGCGCGCGCCGGCTATCCCGTGGTCAGCAATTCCAGAAATCACCGCATGGATCCGGATGTTCCACTTCTGATTCCCGAAGTAAACGCTTCACACCTGGATTCCATTCGCGTCCAGCAGAAGAATCGCGGGTATGACAGCGGCTTCATCGTCACAAATCCGAATTGTTCGACCGCGGGGCTTGTCTTGGTTTTGAAGCCGTTGGCGGACGCATTCGGGCTGGAAAAGATTTTTGTGGTTACCTTGCAGGCCGTTTCCGGCGCGGGCTATCCCGGCGTCCCTTCGCTGGACATTCTGGGGAACGTCGTTCCATTCATCAGCGGTGAAGAGGAAAAGATGGAAGCCGAGCCGCAAAAACTACTGGGCCGCTGGGACGGCTCACGCTTCGTCGAAGCGGGGCTTGGCATCAGCGCGCATTGCAACCGCGTGCCGGTCAGCGATGGGCACCTCGAGTGCGTCTCGCTACGGCTGAAGAAAACAGCCACACTCGATGAAGTTCGCCAGGCATTGCGAACCTTTGAAGTTTCCCCGGAGTTGGCCTCTCTGCCGACCGGGTTGAAGCATCCCATCGTCGTGCAGGAGGAAGAAGACCGGCCGCAACCGCGCAAGGACGTAAATGCAGGCCACGGCATGGCCGCCGTCGTAGGCCGCGTTCGCGAATGCCCTCTGCTCGACCTGAAGCTTACACTTTTGTCGCACAACCTGGTGCGCGGCGCGGCCGGGGCGGCTCTGCTGAACGCGGAACTGCTCGCCGCCCGCGGCTTTCTGAAATCGCGCATGTCCGTCGGTGTGCAGAACGCTGAGCCTGTCGCCCGCTAAGGCTCAGCAATCAGGGAGCAAAATAATACCGGACCAGGTGGAAGAAAATCGGCGCGGCGAAGCACAGCGAGTCAATTCGGTCAAGGATTCCGGCCCGCCGCTCGATCACCGCACCGAAATCCTTGATGCCGATATCGCGCTTGATCGCGCTCATCACCAACCCGCCGGCGAAACCCAGAATGCATATGGTGAACGACATGCCCGCGGACTGCAGCGACGTGAAAGGTGTGGCCCACCACAACAGGGTGCCCAAAGCGGTGGCGCTCACCAATCCGCCAAGGAAACCTTCCCAGGTTTTGTTCGGGCTTACGCGCCAGGCAATTTTATTTTTACCGATCAGCTTGCCCCAGACATACTGCAAAAGATCGTTCATCTGATCCACAATTCCCAGGTAGAGCAACAACCGCGCCTCGTGCCCCCCAATTCCCGGAAATGTAAGTTGCAGCAACGCGCACGCGTGGCTCAGGCAATAGCCGCAGACCATCAGGCCGAACTGGATCTTTGCGGCACGTTCCACAAAGTGTGCCGTGTCCCCGGCGATGGCGATGCTTGTGGGAATGAAAATGCACGCCAGAACAGGAATCATGATCGCAAAGACGATGTACCAGTGAAAGCCCAGCACGCAATACTGCAGCGGAATGATGACGAAGAAACTCCAGAAGAGCGTGCGATGGTCGCCGCGGCGCGTGGGAACCAGGGTCAGGTATTCGCGCATCGCCAGAAACGAAAGAATCCCAAACAATACCAGCGAACCGATGCGCCCCAGCACCAGGGAAAGCGCAAATACCACGCACATCTTCCACCAGGCGGCGATCTGGGCATTGAAGTTGTCTATCGTGGAACGGCTGACATTGGACTTTGGATTTTGTCTCAGCGCGTGCCCGATAACCGTCAGAATCACCAGCAGGCATAGCACCCCGCCAAACAGCCACATCAGCCGGGGATCGTGAATCGCTCTCAGCATCACGCGAACCCAATCCGTCGCAGGCTGCTGACGGCCTCGCGCGCGCGTTCCAGGAATGCATCTTTATCCTCGCCCGCCTGCACCTGAATCGGTTTTCCAAACGTCAGCAGGCTCAGCATGGGCACGGGAAGATATTCGCCCTTGGGCAGGATGCGATTCATGTTTTCCATGTATGCGGGAACAAGTTCGACGTCGGGCCGCCGCACCGCCAGGTGATACAATCCGCCGCGAAACTCGCCTACTTTTTCGCCGCTGCCCCTTGTCCCTTCCGGGAAAAGGATAAGAGAGTTCCGCTCGCCCAGCGCCGCGGCCATGTCTTCAATCAGCGAACGCCCCACGAATTTCGCGTCCTCATGCGATCTCGCCTTGGACATCGCGCCGCGTTCCAACAGCACGGCTTTGAACACTTTTTCGGCAAGATAATGCCGCAGGGAGGTTTCTTCCCAGTAGTCTTTGGCGGCGATGGGACGCGTCTGGGCGCGGATTTCGGAGGGCAGCGCGGACCAGAGCACCACGAAATCCAGGTGGCTGGTGTGATTCGCGAAATAAATGCGTTGCCGCTCATCCGGTTCGCAACCCGCCCACTGTACTTGCACCCCTGTAATGCCGCGGGCTACCGCGGCCAGCAGGCTTGCTACCGGATGAATTCCTTCGCTCATGAAGCGTCTTAACCCTGTGGCTCGTGCGCGAACATTGCATCGATCGCGCAAAACGGAATGCTAGGTGATGACTTCGGTGCGCAAACCACGGCCTTCGGCATAGCGCTCCATCAGCCCGGTCATCCGGCGGCACCAGACTTCGAGCGGTTGGGGTCCCCCGAATGAAATCAAAATTGCCGCGACGTTCTCCGTCGAGGAAGTAACCATCGTTCTCTCGGAGTCGCTGGTTGGGCTGCCGTGCGGCCCCGCCGCGTCGCAGAATACCGGCAAGTCTTCCAGATTCAGATCGAATTTTCCGATGCCCTTGTACATCTCGCCTCTGCGCCCGGCCTGAAAAACAATATCGCCCTGAACTTTGGCGAGATCGTAAAGCCCGATCGGTAACCGGCTTTCCACGGAAACAAGGTTAATAATGTCCACCACGCAGTTGATGCTTGGGAAGTGTTTCCCGCTGATGATGCGGCGAAGCAGCGCTTCGGCGGATCCGCGGTAGCGCGCGGGATCCTTGCCCAGCGCCCGGTAGCCGGCGCGGGTGGCGGAAATCGCCGGCGCTTCCAGGATTGCCCGCGGATCGGCATTTTTCAGGATACCGCTTTCGCACAAATCCATTTCCCCAAGAAGCTCCAGCGGTGAATCACCCGTGCGGACCTGCGCGCTGACGCAACCGAGGGCCACCGACGGGCATTTCTTTTTCAAACCGGGATCGATGGACAGCTTCATGGCCGCTTGCTCCGGGGTTTCAAGCGCGCGCTGAAATGCCGCAAAAAAGGTGCCTGGTGGACTACTTCATAACCGGGAATCGCTTCGCGCCGGCGCCAGACGTCGAGAATCACCTCGACGACATATTCGATATGGCTCTGTGTATACACGCGGCGCGGAATGGCCAGCCGCACCAGGTCCATACGCGCGTGTTCGCCAAACATCAGCGTGCCGATTTCAACCGACCGGATGCCGCCTTCGAGATAAAGCTCGTTTGCCAGCGCCACGCCGGGAAACTGTTCGGGGGGAATATGAGGCAGGAAGGCGCGCGCGTCGAGATAGATCGCATGTCCCCCGGGCGGCTGCACAATTGGCACCCCTTCCGCCGCGATGTGATTGCCGAGAAATGCGGTGGAGGCGATGCGATATTGCAGGTAATCCTCTTCCAGCGCTTCGTTCAATCCCACGGCAATCGCTTCCAGGTCGCGCCCCGCAAGGCCGCCGTAGGTGGGAAATCCCTCTGTCAAAATCAGCAGGTCTTTTTCCTGCTGAGCGATTGAATCGTCATTGGTGCACAGAAAACCGCCAATGTTCGCGAGTCCATCTTTTTTCGCGGACATGGTGCAGCCGTCCGCGTAGGAGAACAGCTCGCGCGCAATCTCCTTCGGCGACTTGCCGGCATAGCCCGGCTCGCGCAATTTGATGAAATACGAATTTTCCGCGAAACGGCAGGCGTCAATATAAAGAGGAATGCCGTGCTTCTTGCAGATCTGCGTTACTTCACGGATATTCGCCATCGAAACCGGTTGGCCGCCCCCGGAATTGTTCGTTACCGTCAGCATCACCAGCGGAATTTTCTTCGCGCCTTCGCGTTCGATCACCTCGGCAAGTCGCGCGGTGTCCATGTTCCCCTTGAACGGATGAATCAGGGAGGGTTCCTTGGCCTCCGGAATCGGCAGATCCAGCGCCTGCGCGCCGACGAATTCGCAATTGGCCCGAGTAGTGTCGAAGTGAGTGTTGTTCGGGACGATGTCGCCCTTTTTGCACATCACATTGAAGAGTATCCGCTCCGCCGCCCGCCCCTGGTGCGTGGGAATCACATGGCGAAAACCGAAAATCCCTTGAATGGAATCGCGAAAACGCGCAAAGCTTGGCGAGCCCGCATAGGATTCGTCCCCGCGCATCATCGCCGCCCATTGTTCAGTGGACATTGCCGACGTGCCGGAATCCGTCAGCAGGTCGATCAGGATGGCTTCCGAAGGAACTAGAAAAAGATTGTAGCCGGCTGCTTCGATCAGCCGCTGGCGTTCTTCGCGCGTGCTGGTGCGAATAGGTTCAATACTCTTAATACGAAATGGTTCAATAATTGGTCGCTTGGGCATGCGAAAGGATGAGTCTCCTAGCAGACACTACCACAAGTCGGAGAAACGTTTAGGCGGATACAAATTCTTAGCTACTGCAGTCCAAGATTGGTGAGTATCTTCGGATTCTCCTCCTGCACCGCCAGCAGGTTGTGGCAGGCGTTGCAGTCGTTGGAAATGGTTTGTCCGTCCGCGCTGGTGTGCGAACCATCGTGGCAGCGGAAGCATCCGGGAAAGTCGTTGTGCCCCAAGTTGTTCGGGTGTACGCCCCAGTTCACTTTCATCTCCGGAAAAATGTTGCGCATGTAAATTCTGGCCGCGCTGTCGGCCGACTGTTCCAGCATCGCCCGCTTCCCGGTATAAATCTCCGGATACGTCGCCTTATAAAAGTTGGTGATTCCTTCCACGATTTGTTTCTGGGCCGTCTCGCGGTCGGGGTAATTCACTTTCAGGAGCTCCACCGCCTTCTTCCGGATGAAGGGAAGCTCCGGGCTGATCAGGCCGCGCGACATCCGCTGGTCCACCGCATTTTCCGGCATTTCGAATACATGCGTCGGCCGGTTGTGGCAGTCAATGCAGTCCATCGCGCGATGCTCGCCTTTTTCAAGCTCCTGCTTGCTCACCTTGATATCCGTGGAAACAAACTCCACGGTCTTTCCCTTGTCATCCGTGTAATAAACGACAGGAATCACTTGACGGCGTTCGTCCGTGGAGATGTAGCGGATCCGCGCCCCGTCATCAACGTGCCGCCCGTGAATGCCCCCCGATCCTGTTGAGGTGTGGCCGCCAAGCTTCATCATCAGGGCCGTTGTCATCGGCGTATTTTTTTCATCGTCCTTGTAGTTGGTCCGGAGAACAAGTCTGTCCCCGGAGAATCGCTGCGGCCAGTGGCAGTGTTCGCAGGTTTCGCGCGCCGGGCGCAGGTACTTCACCGGTGCAGGTATCGGCCGCGAGTAAGTCTTAAACGTAACCGCAAAAACCTGCCGCAAGCCGGAAAGCTTCGAGCGCACAAACCATCCTGCGCCCGGGCCGATATGGCATTCCACGCACTCCACGTGCGCGTGGGGCGAACTCTGGTAGGCGGAATATTCAGGTGCCATCACCGTGTGGCAAGTCTGTCCGCAAAAATTAGCGGTATCCATGTAGGAGACGCCGCGATAGGACGCAAACGAAAAGATGATCACGTTGAGCAACGTGGCCGCGGCAACAAACAGAATGCCGTGTTGCACCATAGAGGTCTTGAAATCGATTTCCGGATAAACGCTTGGCAGTTCACCCGCGTTGCGCAGCTTTTGCCGGCGCAGGTAAATCCCCGCCGGAATCAGCATTAATCCAAGGACAAAAAAGGCCGGCAAGGTGAGGAAGATCAGCAATCCGATGTACGGATGAGGAGGGCCGGGCAGCACGAAGTCGTAAATCCAGAAGACGATCAGGGTGATGGCGCTGCTGCTGGTCAGAGCCACGCCAAGAAAGCTGATGGTGTTCTGGCTGAAATAATAAATCAGGCGTGCCCAGTCTTTGACGGTATGCTGTGGACTCATGCGCGAGTACCCCACATTTCCTTCGATCGAAATTGATTCTCGTTTTTAGGAGCCCCGGTGAAGGATTCACCAGGGCCTCAGGACTAGCCTATTCTCCGCGAGCCTGCGGCGATAGGCCCGGCGGCGAACTTGCGATGTTCTATCTGGCCACGCCGCCACCGGTGGTGATGGCTACTTCAGAGTGCCCAGCTACCCGGCGATGTCCTTCACTTCGTGCGCCGTCAGGCTCTTCAGCCCGGCGTGCTTGGGCGAAGAGGCAATCACTTTCTGGATGCCTTCGGCGAACTTGCCCTTGAGCGAAGGTGACTTCATCGCTGGCTTGCCGAGAGCGTCCGCGCGGTGGCATCCAGCGCACATTGCCTTGAATCCTTTTTAACCGCTGGTAGTATCCTGAGCGCGAGAGACGAAGCCCGCCAGGCACACCATTGCGACAAAGGCGATTCCCGACAGAACTTTGTTCATTCCTCCCTCCCTGGTTTTACTCCAATCTGACACGGAGCGCGTAGGAGCGGGGCACGCTCCGTGCCGAACTCTTAGCAGGTTTCCCACGAAAACTACTTTTTCAGCGAGCGGATGTAGCTCACCAGGTCCTTCACCTGGTCCGGTGTCAGCGTTTTGTAAGCAGGCATTTTCCCCTTGCCGTTGGAGATGACGCCGCTCAGATCCGCGTCGCTCATCTTCTGAACATCAGCGGCGGCCATGTCCGTGGTCTTCATCGCTTCCTTGCCTTTGCCATCGGCGCCGTGGCATCCGGCACACTTGGCTTTGAACATTGTTTCCCCGGCTGCGGTATCGGCTTTCGCCGGCGCACTCAGCAAGCATGTGCCCGCCAAGAGTGCTCCGGCCAACGTCAGCGTCCCAAGCTGTTTCTTTTTTGTCTGCATGTTGTCGCTTCTCCCTCACGAATTTTCAACAGTGCAGCCGATTTTCGCCACACTGCTGCCGTACTAAACCTCATGTCTTACTGAAAGTGTGACCAATTTGCCCCGGGAATTCGGTGACGCATGAACATTCCGACGCTCCCTGGTTCCCACTTCGTAATACCCTAATAGTCCCAAAACGCCCTTCCGTCCAGTCATTTAGGTTGCCTAAAGCCGTACCCAACTGAAATGCCTGCTCACGCGAATAACGAGAGGATGAGTTCGGGCTTGTTTCGCATCAGGGCAAATAACAGGGTACCGACTATGCGGGAAGGGGAGGGTTCTTCCTTCACCTCGATGCGGTGAATGAAAGTTCGAAAGGACGCCACCAATTTACAGGCTTGCGCCAGTTATTCAAGGAAATTCTTGGTCAAAAGTTATCTGCAAAGAGAATGATCGGACTTAGTCAGTCGTATTTTCCCAATCTGGAATGTGAATTCGCTCTTCTTATATAAGCCACAGTCCCCAATAAGCTCAGTCGGGTCCACAGCCGGGTGAGGCTACACACCATCACTTAAATTGGCTATACTGAAGTTCCTGCCCTGCAACGCGAAATAGACCCAAAACCCAGCTGAACCTAACTACAAAGGAGCATAGCTATGAATAAGCTCTGGGTATCGCTCGTCGCCGGCCTACTGGTCGTTACGACCACTCCAGCCGCCGACAACAAGAAAGAAGTGGAGCGAATAGAGAATTCCGGCACTGTGATTTCGGAAATTCTGGATATTCCGGATGATATTCCGCAATCCCTGCTGGATAAATCGGAGTGCGTCATCGTACTCCCCAGCGTATTGAAAGCCGCGTTTATCGTTGGCGGCAGCTACGGCCGGGGCGTCATGACCTGCCGGACCGGCGAAAAATTCAATGGTCCGTGGGGTCCACCGGCGATGATCGCCCTCGAAGGAGGCAGCGTCGGTTTCCAAATTGGCGGTGAGGCCACCGACTTCGTCCTCCTGCTTATGAGCCCGCGCAGCGCCGAGAGCGTGCTTTCCACAAAGGTGAAGCTTGGTGCGGATGCCTCCGCAGCCGCCGGGCCCAAGGGCAGGGATGCCTCCGCTGAAACCGATGTCGCGATGAGGGCGGAGATCCTCAGCTATTCGCGCGCTCGCGGCGTCTTCGCCGGCATTTCCCTGGAAGGCTCAACGCTGCGCCCCGACAACGATGCCAACGCCAAGCTTTATGGCGGTGAACACCCGGCAAAAGACATCGTCCTTAAAGGTGCAGTCGCGCCTCCACCGGCCGCCGGCAAGTTGCTCGCAACCCTGAACCATAGGTCGCCGAAGAACTCCTCCGGCGACTAATGGCCCCCAGTTGTCTGCAGAGCAACGAAGATTGATGCGGCCTTAACGAAGGGCGCGCTTCAGCGGGAATAATTCCCACGGCGGTTTGTATCCATCTCCGTGGGAACCGCAAGGGAGCGCGCCCCATTTTTTCCGACCGCTCGAACTGCAAAAAAATGATTGTCGGTTGAAACTTCCTTCAAGACTGCCAGCGTTCCCTCGGTCACAAACTCAAGCACCTGCCAGCGCGCTTCCGTCGTCTCTCGCCACAAAATTTCAAAACCGGCGCGTTCCGGATCGTCATCCGCCGACCAGGAAACTTTTGCGTCCGGCGTTACCGCTCCTTCGAGCATCGCCTGGGTCGGTGGCGCCGGAGCCATCGCCAGTTGCCGCAGGGCCTCGGCGTTGTCTCGCGCTACATCTCCCATGAATCGAAAATCCAGGTACTTTTCCAGATCCCCGTACACCACGCCGTTCTCCGTGCGCGGCGTCTGGTGCTGCTGGGTATACTCCTCCAGCGGTTCGGTAAACCGCACGGCCGGGATGCCCGCCTTGTAAAAGGGATAGTGATCGCCGCCTCGTCCAAAACGATCCACGCGGAAGATCATGCGAATGGCTTCGCGTCCGTCAATCTCTTCAATCGCGCGGGCCAGCTCTCGCGAAGACGAATCGCAATCGTCCACGGCCCCGTTACCAGAGAAGACTCGCACCCGATGAGGACCACCCGGCGCCCGGTCCGCTCCCACAATGTCGTCGTCCAGCATTCCGCCGACGGTATACCCTTTCTGCTTCAGCCATTCCACAAGGTGCGTGCTTCCGAGGAGACCCTGCTCTTCACCCGATACGGCGGCGAACAAAAGCGTCGCGCGGAACGATGCTTTCCCGCTTGCCGTCAATTTACTCAGCAAGCGCGCACTCTCTACGCTCACGGCCGTCCCCGAAGCATCGTCATCCGCACCTGGAGCATCCGCCTTCGGATCCATGTCGTCGGACGGCCTCGAATCCATGTGGCCCGATACAACAAACACCGCCTTCGCAAATCTCGGATCCGAGCCGGGAAGAATGGCATACACGTTTTCCATCGGCGCGGGAACTCCACCCGTTCGCTTGGACGTGGCTTCGAACTTGTCCACCACCACCTGCAGCCGCCCGCCGGATTCTTTTGCAATTTCATTCAGCCGTGCCACCACCTGGTCACGCCCGCAACCAACCCCGCGTCTCGGATCCGTCCACGACGAAATCGTAAGCCGCGTTCCACAAGAGACCATCTGATGGATCAACTCACGCATCGACTTTTCGTCCACCGACTGCCGGGAAATCTCTCCTGAAGGGCGCGGTAGCGATTTCTGCTGCGGTTGTCCGTGCAACGGTTCGGCCGGGTCGTGCGGAGCAGCTTGCTGCGCGAAGTTAGGGGCCGCCAACAACCCGCCCGCAAGCACAGCCACGGCGCACCACTTCCAGACAGACTCACGAACTGCAGTTTGAAGAATTTTCACAGAGGGTTCCCTTTGGTGGATTGGCCTACGATCGAGGAATGCATTTTAGCGCGACCCGCCCATTCCTCAACTTACAATTTCCGTCGAGCCATCAGCGGTGGCTAGAAAAGCAACCATCACAGGAATGGTCGGTTCTTGGGGCTCAGCTGCGACTGTCACCTTCTCCACGGAATAGGACCGTCCGGTGCCATTGCATTCTGTACTTCCAAGCCCGGCCAGTAATAGTATAAGCACCGCATCGAGCCGTTCCTGGAGACACTATGAAGCGCTTTCTGCAAGCGACATTAGCGCTGGGTTTACTGTCCCTGCCGCTATCTCTAATAGTCGCGCGCCCTTCAGATCAACTTACCGAAAGTCTGGAGAAGGGGTTGAAGTGGCGCCCCATCGGTCCTTACCGTGGCGGCCGTGTGCTGGCTGTGACCGGGGTTCCTGGCGATCCCAATGTCTTTTACTTCGGTGGCGTGGCCGGAGGCGTGTGGCGCACCACGAACGCCGGTTTGAGTTGGACGCCTCTCTTTGACAAGCAGGCGATTTCTTCGATCGGAGCGATCGCGGTGGCGGATTCAAATCCCAGCGTCATCTATGTGGGCACAGGGGAGTCTTGCATTCGCGGGAACATTTCCTATGGGAACGGGGTGTATAAGAGCACGGATGGGGGCCGGACTTGGCTCAATATCGGACTGGCAGACACTCAGCATATTGCCAGCGTAATTGTTCATCCTCGCAATCCGGACATCGTCTTTGTAGCTGCGCTGGGCCATGCTTATGGCCCGAACGAGGAGCGCGGCGTTTATCGCAGCCTCAATGGGGGCAAAACCTGGGAAAGAGTGCTTTTCAAGGATTACCATACCGGCGCAATCGATATCGCCATGGATCCACACAATCCCAATGTGCTGTTCGCGGCGTTGTACCAGGTGCAGCGCACGCCCTGGAGTCTGGAAAGCGGCGGCCCAGGTAGCGGGCTCTATCGATCCACGGATGGCGGCACGACCTGGAGGCATCTGGAAGGCAAAGGTCTGCCAACTTCCTTGCTCGGGCGCATCGGCATTTCCGTTTCCGGCGCGGACTCCAACCGTGTTTACAGTTTGATCGAGGCCAAGGACGCCAGTGGCCTCTATCGCTCCGATGACGGCGGCGAGAACTGGACGAAGGTCAACGATGACCAGCGGCTTACGCAACGTGCCTGGTACTTCACCCACATCTTTGCCGATCCCAAAAGTGCGGATACGGTCTACATGCTCAATACCGGAATGTTTCGATCGCAAGATGCAGGCAAGACGCTTGAGCTCTTGCCGGCGCCACACGGCGACCACCACGGACTTTGGATCGATCCAAACGATCCGGGGCGCATGATCAACGGCAACGACGGAGGGGCAACCATCACGGTTGATGGTGGGAAAACCTGGACGACCCAGGAGAACCAACCCACCGCGCAGTTCTATCACGTCGCTACCGACAACCAATTCCTCTACTACGTCTATGGCGCGCAGCAGGACAACAGCACCGTCGCCATTGCCAGCCGCACTGACGACGGATACATCGGGCGACAACACTGGTACGACGTCGCAGGAGGCGAGAGCGGTTTCGTCGTACCCGATCCGCGAGACTCGAATCTCGTGTATGCGGGTTCAGGGAACGGAGTCATTACCCGCTGGGACAAGCGCACTATGCAGGCACAAGACGTCACCGTCTGGCCGGTCGATTATTCGGGCCACGGAGCCAAAGACATGAAGTTTCGCCTTGGATGGACACAGCCGATCGTGATTTCTCCCCACAATCCGGATGTGCTCTATACGTCCGCCGAGGTGGTGTTCAAGAGCACGGACCATGGCCGAAGTTGGAGCGTAATCAGTCCTGACCTGACTCGCAACGACAAGAGCAAGCAGGAATCTTCCGGTGGCCCGATCACAAAAGACAATACCAGTGTCGAGTTTTACGACACGGTTTTCACCGTCGCCGAATCACCGAAACAGAAGGATTTGCTTTGGGCGGGTACGGATGACGGACTAATTCAACTTTCGCCGGACGGTGGTAAGAGTTGGCAGAACGTTACCCCCAAAGGCATGACGGAGTGGAGTCTTGTGAGTATGATCGATGCCTCTCCCCACGATGCCGCGTCCGCGTACGCCTCTATCGATTGCCACAAGCTCGACAATCTCAAGCCCTACATTTATAAAACCAACGATTTTGGAAAAACCTGGGTGAAGATCACCAAGGGCATTCCGGACGGCGCTTACGTGCACGTTGTCCGTGAGGACCCCGTGAAACCCGGCGTGCTCTATGCGGGGACGGAAACTGGTGTGTTCATTTCCTACGACGCGGGTGCGAATTGGCAGTCGTTGCAGTTGAACCTGCCGGTCTCGCCCATCCATGATCTCGTTCTAAAAAACAACGATTTGGTGGTCGCAACTCACGGCCGTTCCTTCTGGATCCTTGACGATATTTCGCCGCTTCGGCAGTTGGCGGGACATTCTCCCGAAGGCGCCATGTTGCTGCTGGATCCAGCGCCGACTTTCCGCGTTCACTTCCCTGATCAATTCGAACGACGCCGTCCGGTGGGAGAGAATCCACCGAACGGTGCCATCGTCACTTATTACTTCAAGAGCGCTCCAAAAGGCGAAGTCACGCTCGATATTCTCGACGACAAAGGCGCCCTGATTCGCCGCTATTCCAGCGTCGAGAAAAAACAGTCGGAGACTCCGCCGGAATGGCCTGATCTCCTGCCTCCACAGGAGGTGATTCCCGCCGGCTCCGGCTTCAACCGGTTCACCTGGGATTTGCGCTATGACGGTCCACGCAAGTTGCCCGGGGAGGTTCTGGGAGAATTCCGCTCGCGCGGACCTATGGCCCCGCCGGGAAATTACCAAGTAAAGCTTTCCGCGGACGGCAAGAGTCTTACCGCCCCACTGCAACTGAAGATGGATCAGCGGGTCAGCGTTTCGCCCGCCGACATCTCTAAAGAATTCGAACTGGAACTGAAGATTCGAGACACACTCAGCAGCATCCATGCGACGATTCAGGAAATTCGGGAAACCCGCGTCCAGTTGCGTGGTCTGCGATCTCGGCTGGAAGACCCCCGCTTCAAATCGGTCTCCGATGCAGCTGAATCGCTCGACAAGAAAATGACGCCTATCGAAGAGCAGTTGCTCCAGGTGAATGCGAAAAGTTCTGAGGCGAACCTGAACTATCCCAACCAGCTTGATGAGCAGCTTCATTACCTTGTTTTCAGTGTAGAAGTGGACGACGCGCCAACCCAGCAGCAATATGCCGTGTTCGAGGACTTAAGTCGGCAGGCCGGGCCACTGGTTGCAAAGTGGAAGGAAATTCGTTCCAGCGAGTTAGCGGCGCTTAACAACTCAATGCAGCAAAACGTTCCGGCAATCTATCTAAGCCCCGGAGCGAACTAGCGGCGCAAATGGGCATAGCGCTCGAAACCACGCAGAGAACTGCAGTCCAAGCAGTGCGCACATGCAGTTTTGCGATTTTTGTTAAGGAAAAGAAAGAAATGGTAGGCCCGTGGGGACTCGAACCCCAGACCTCTACCGTGTCAAGGTAGCGCTCTAACCAACTGAGCTACGGGCCTGCAACCTGTTAAGAATATCACGCCTCGGCCTGCCTGAGAATTTCGTCCACCGCCTGCAATTCCTGCTCGGATTGCGGCTGCCACGCCGCTCCCAATTGCGCCAGCCCGCTCTGCATATCAGGCAAGGGCCGTCCCGAAAAAGCCTCCCGCAGCGCCGCCCATTCTTCTTTCACGTTGCGAATCTGATCGCCGCTCGCGTCGGAAATAATCGCGGCAAATGCCCGCGCCGCGGAGCCATACTCCGCGCCAAAATCCTCGTGCAGGTACGCCGGCAAAAATTCCATCAGCGCCGGGTAACTTTCCGGATCGAAATAGTTCGACCTTTCCGCGTCATCCGTCATTCGCGAGCCTCCGGGTATGTGGTCAACACGTACAAGCTCTCCGGCCCATCCGCGCGCAACACAATCACGGCGCTGGAGCAGTCCACTGTTTGCGAATCCCCCCGCCGCAAACTGCGGCCGATCACACGGCCGGCATTATAGTGCAGCGCCAGGTTGGCGCGTGGAAATCCGCGCCGCATCCAGCTTTCCACGCGACCGTGTTCCGCCCTCAATGCCTGCCCCACGACAGTCTCCGCCGTTTCACGGTCGGTCCAGGTGGAAGCCGCCGATATATTCCGTTCACGCGCGAGCCTTTCCCGCAAATCCTCGTCCGTCCGCGCCACGTGCCGCGCCAGCGTATGCCCGCCGCGCTGCTCGTCGCGCCCCAGATCGTA
>Ga0210400_10001049_pt1 | contig 28397 bp, 25 predicted proteins | sample IncBWH26MmetaG_FD_155456 | JGI IMG/M metagenome (GOLD analysis project Ga0210400, IMG submission 155456) | Forest soil microbial communities from Barre Woods Harvard Forest LTER site, Petersham, Massachusetts, United States - Inc-BW-H-26-M | ecosystem: Environmental > Terrestrial > Soil >... | reverse complement strand
TATCCACGCCCCCGATCCGCGCGCCACTTACGAGGTGACACAAGAGGAGCGCGAGGCCTTTTTCGAAAAGCTCTACGCCGAGCCGGGATTTGGCATCTGGCAGGGCAATTTCCGCGACATCCTGGTTGACCATCAGGCCAACGCGCTGATCTCGGATTTCGTCGCGCGCAAGATCCGCCAGCGCGTCAAGGACCCGGCGGTGGCCGAGAAGCTGATCCCGAAGAACCACGGTTTCGGGACCCGCCGCGTGCCGCTCGAGAGCGGTTACTACGAGGTCTACAACCAGCCCAACGTCAAGCTGGTGGACATCAACGAGACGCCGATCGAGCGCATCACGCCTGATGGCATCAAGACCAGCGGTGTCGAATACGAGTTCGACCTGATCATCTACGCGACCGGCTTCGACGCGATCACCGGCAGCTTCGACCGGATCGAGATCCGGGGGGTGGACGGGGTCTTGCTGAAGGACAAGTGGACGGACGGGCCGCAGACCTTTCTCGGGATCCTGGTCGAGGGCTTTCCGAACCTGCTGATGGTGATGGGCCCGCATGCGGGGCTCGGCAACTTTCCGCGCGCCGCCGAATACAGCGTCGAATGGGTGACCGGCCTGGTCCGCCATGCGCACGAGCGCGGCGTGACGCGGGTCGAGGCGACCGCCGCGGGTGTCGCCGATTGGACCGAACATGTCCTCGCGACCGGCGAGGGGCTGCTGATGAACGAGATCGACTCGTGGATGACCGGCGTCAACCGCAACGTCGAGGGCAAGCAGACCCGCAAGATCATGCGCTACAGCGGCGGCCACCCGGCCTTTCGCGAACATTGCGATGCGGTGGCGGCGGACGGATATCGCAAGCTCGCGCTGGCTTAGCGGCGTGAGAGAATAAGGGTTCCGCCTCCATCCGACCCAGTCGATCGGCGCGGAATTGCCGCGGAGGACTGACTGGGGGCAGATCCGGCCGAGAGCCGATGCGTGCTCCAACGACAAGGCAAAAGCGGTCGCACGACTGAGAGACGGAACATGCGCCCGGCTTTCGGTACGGCCAGGATGCGCTAGACTGCGGGGAGTAGGCGGTCAGGTTGAAGGCGTAACGACACGCCCGGGGAGCACGGATCATGCAGGCGGATTACATCATCATCGGGGCGGGCTCGGCCGGTTGCGTGCTGGCCAACCGGCTGACCGAGGATCCGAACACCAAGGTGCTCCTGATCGAGGCCGGCGGAAAGGACTGGAACCCGCTGATCCACATCCCGGCCGGCTTCTTCAAAATGCTCGACCACGACACCCTGACGTGGAAGTTTCGCTCCGAGCCGGACCCCGGCACCAACGGCCGCGCCATCGTCTACACGCGCGGCCGGGTCATCGGCGGCTCCTCATCGATCAACGGGCTGATCTACATCCGCGGCCAACCCGAGGATTACGATCACTGGGGGCAACTCGGCAACCGCGGCTGGTCGTGGGATGATTGCCTGCCCTATTTCAGGAAAGCCGAGCGCTGGGAGGGCGAGGAGACCGAGGTGCGCGGCAAGGACGGGCCGCTGTTCACCTCGAAGATCGACCGGACCGCGATCTGCGCCACCGTGGTCGAGGCCGGCAAGGAGCTCGGCCTCGAATACCGCGAGGACGTCAACGACATCAGCCCCGGCGCCGCCGAATGCATCGGCTGGTGCCAGCAGACCCGCGGCGGCCGGCGCCGCGCGAGCGCGGCGCGCACCTATCTGCGGCCGGCCTTGAAGCGGCCCAACCTGCAGCTGGTCACCAAGGCACTGGTGCACCGCATCCTGTTCGAGGGCAAGCGCGCGGTGGGCGTCGAGTTCTCACGCGGCGGCCCCGGCGCTTCTCTGGAACGAGCCGACGCGGGGCGCGAGGTGATCCTGTCGGCCGGCGCGATCGGCTCGCCACACCTCCTGCAATTGTCGGGGGTCGGCGATCCCGAGCATCTCGGCCGGATCGGCGTGCCGGTGGTGCATGAACTGCGCGGCGTCGGCAAGAACATGCAGGACCACTACGTCGCGCGCGTGTCCTATCCGGTGTTCGGCGCGCAGACCGCCAACGAGCGCTCGCGCGGCCTGCCGCTCGCCGGCGAGGTCATTCGCTGGCTGGTCACCGGCAAGGGCATGATGAGCTACAGCCCCTCGCTGGTCGCCGCCTCGGTCAAGGTGCTGGAGGAATCGGCGACGCCCGACATGCAGGTGACGTTCGCGCCGGGCAGCTTCAAAGGCGGCCAGATGGGGGCGCTGGAGGAGACGCCCGGCCTGTCCGCCGGCGCCTGGCAGATGCGCCCCTTATCGCGCGGCTATGTCGAGGCCAAGTCGAATCGGCCGAGCGACATGCCGGCTATCAACCCGCGCTACCTCTCGGAAGAGAGCGACCGGCGCGCCATCATCGGCGGCCTGCGGTTTGCGCGGCGGCTGTTTGACGCGCCGGCGCTGAAGAAGTTCGTCCGCGAGGAAAGCCTGCCGGGACGGCACCTTCAGAGCGACGACGAATTGCTCGACTATGCGCGGCGCAACGGCGGCACCTGCTATCACGCCAGCTGCACCTGCATGATGGGGCAGCACGCGATGGCGGTGGTCGACGACGAATTGCGGGTGCACGGGCTCGACGGCCTCAGGGTCATCGACGCCTCGGTGATGCCGGCGGTTACGTCAACCAATACCAACGCGCCGACGATCATGATCGCCGAGAAGGCGGCGGCGATCATCAAAGGCGGAGCGCGGCAAAGAATGGCTGCGTAGTTTCGCCAAGCAAGGAGAGAACAATGCCCGACGCCATCGATCAACGGCCGCCGGTCGCGGTCGGCCATGTGCGCCTCAATGTCGTCGATGTCGGCGCCGCGGCGCGCTGGCTCGAGACGGCCGGGTTGCGCCCGATTGTCACGATGGAGGAGCTTGCTGTGCTCGAATTGCGCGGCGGCACGCATGTCGTCGTCAGACATGCCGAGGGGCCACCGAGGCCCGGGACGGGCGCACCCTTCGACCTGATGGTCGACGATGTCGACGCGGCGCATCGCGATTACGCCGAGAAGGGCTTGTCGCCATCGCCAATTCGCCGCGGCCGGATCCACGATTCGTTCGAGCTTCCCGGTCCCGATGGCTGGATTTTTACGGTCAATTCGTCGCACGCCAGCGGCAAGCCTATCTAAGGGACCGGCCGTTGAACGGGCTGGAACCGCCCACGATCTGCGATAGGTGTCCCGGTTCAGGGTAATCGATGTCGCCTCGGCATCCGACGCATTTCGTTGTAATCGGCGCCGGCGCTGCGGGCTTGATGACGGCACGCGAGCTCGCACGCGTCGGCAAGCGCGTTACCGTACTCGAAGCACGCGACCGCTGCGGCGGACGCATCTACCCGCTTCCTCCGGAAGAATTCGGCTACCCGGCGGAGGGCGGGCCCGAGTTTGTCCATGGCGCCGCAACGGTGACGCGCAGCTTGATGCGCGAGGCGGGGCTTTCGCTCGCACCGCGCGGCGGTACGCGATGGAGTGTCCGGACCGGCGCGTTGTCGCCCGCCGACCCGTCGCTGCCGCATGCGGACCGGTTCTACCGCACCCTTCGGGAGGTGAAAGCCGATCTGCCGATCGCCGAATTCCTGGAGACGCAATTTGCCGATCCGCGTTACGACGAGCTGCGGCAATCGATCACCCGGACGGTCGAGGGCTATGATGCGGCCGATCCGCGCCGCGCCAGCACCCTCGCGCTGCGTGACGAATGGCTCGCCCGGGACGACGGCGAGCACGGACGGATCGCGGAGGGCTATGGCGCGCTGATCGCGTATCTCGCCTCCGAATGCCGCCGCCACGGCGCCGCGATCCATCTCGGCGCCGCCGTGACGGCGATCGACGACAGCGGCGGCGGGATCGCCGTACGCTGCGACGACGGCGCCGTATTCGAGGCCGATGCCGCGATCCTGACCGTGCCGCCCCCGCTGCTTTCCGAAATCGCGCTGCCGCCAGCGGCGCGCGAGCGGGCGGCGGCCGCTGCCGAGATCGGCTACGGCAACGTCGTCAAGCTCCTGCTGCGCTTCGCCACGACATGGTGGTCCGATGTTGGCGGGCGAGACCTCGCCGATTTGTCGTTTCTGCTGTCGAACGCGCCGGTCCCGACCTGGTGGACGCAGTATCCGGACGGATATCCGGTGCTGACGGGCTGGTTGGCGGGACCCAAGGCCGACCGGGTATCGTCACTTACCGAGGCCGAGCTCGTCGAGATGGGGCTCGCCTCGCTCGCCGAGATTTTCGATCTGCCCGTGGACCGCATCAGGAGGGATCTCGTCGCGTCGCGGGCGATCAACTGGGGCAACGACCCGTTTGCGCGCGGCGCCTACTCCTATGCCACGCCTGAAACACGCGAAGCGCAGGCACTTTTGCGAAGAGTGGATGACGGCGTTATCTTCTTTTCCGGCGAGGCGTTGTATGCCGGGCCGGATATGGGCACGGTCGAGGCGGCACTGGCCAGCGGCCAAGAAACCGCGCAAACGATCCTGACAGGATCTCCGGCGACACGACCCCGCGCCTGGTGAAGTTCCGAGCTTCGGTCGCGGCCGACCTGCCTTCCGCGAGGACTACGATGCGGTGGCGCGAACGCGTATCGCGAGCTGGCGCTGATATAACCGGAGATTTCCCGTGATCCTGCGGCCGAGGGCAGCCAGCTACACCGATTTTTAATCGTCTTCGATTATCGACTGTGCGTACCCGTCACGTGTATTTCCGCGGTGGCCCATGCGCGTTCTATTGGTGGAAGACGATCCGGTAGCCGCGACAATCGTACAGGCGCTCTTACGCGAGACAGGCTATACCTGTGACGTAGCAGATCTTGGCGAAATCGGCCTAACCTTAGCCGAGTCATATTGCGATTATGACGTCATCGTTCTTGATTTAGTGCTTCCGGACGTAATGGGTTACGATCTCATACGCTCATTGCGCGCGGCCGGTGTCGACACACCGATTCTGATTGTGTCAAGCCTGCGCGGCGGGTCCGAGATTGGCCTCGATTTGGGTGCCAACGATTTTTTGGCGAAGCCTTTTGAGGAAGCCGATTTGATCGCTCGCATCAGGGCCGTTGCGGCGCAGCCGCGAGCCGCCTGACACCAGCCGGTCCTCCGGAAAATCCGACCGTCGCTGAACGACAGCCGCCCGCTATAGAGCTCACCTTTGGCTTCCTGACGGAGCCGATTGATTTCAGTTGCCAAGCGGTTAGGGTCGTGCTCCGCCGGGAACGCCACAAACCCTTCGAAACACATTTCAGCGGCAGCTAGTCTTAGGGATGGCGTTTCCGTTTCACCTGAGGAGGTCTCGATGGCCGATCCCGAACATATCGATCGGCGCCGGGCGGCACTGATCGCCTACGATGTCTGCCGGCGCGCGCTGACACCGTCCGATCCGGCACGGCGGGCCGCCATGCGCCCGGTGCTCGATGCCTGGGTGCGGATGATCGCGACGGCACGGGCGGCGGGCCTGCCGGTGATCTACACGACGCCGGTCAGCCGCGCCGATGGCGCCGATGTCGTCATGCTGCCGACCGACCTTTCGGCGGAGACCGGCGTGCCGCCGCTCACCAACGGTGTCGAGGGCTCGGCGGAGGCCGGCTTCCCCGACGAGATCGCGCCGCGGCCCGAGGATTACGTCTTCCTCAAGCGCCGGCCGAGCGCGTTCTACGGGACGGGCGTCGCGGAGCTGCTGCACATGCTGCGGCGCGACACGATCATCATCGGCGGCGGCGCCACCAATCGCGGCGTCGAGACGAGCGTCCGCGAGGCCTTCAACATGGACATCGCGTCGGTTGTTGTGCGCGAATGCTGCTGGGGCAGCGACGCCGCCGCCCACGCCTACAGCCTCGACAAGGCGATGAAAATGTATGCGCGCATCCGAACCCTCGACCAGGTCGCGGCGATGCTGCGGGAATGACGTTCATCACAGGATTTGTCCAAAACTGCACCAACGAGGTCACGCGCCGGAGCCGTTCGGAATTTTCGCGGCGAGCTCCCTCAGCACCAGATAGGGGCGCGGGAACCACGCCCAGTGATCGTCGCACCAGACCAGCCCGTCGTACGAGAGACCGCCGAGCGCCCCCGGCTTGGCGAAGCGCCACGCTAGCCAGACCCTATGCGGGTCGAGCCAGGGAGCCAGACCGCGATAGCCTGGAAACTGCCGGGACAGGAGGTTCTCTCGATCCAGCATCCCGGCCGGCGCGACCCAAAGGCTGAGTTCGGAGTACGCGGGATCGGGTGTTCGGACGGGCGGCGACGCCTTCCAGAAGCGGTCAAATGCGTCGCGCGCCAACTCCACGGCATCGGCGATGAAGACTTAATTTAATGTTATCGATAAAAATTATCTCCAATTCGCACGATCCGCTTACGCGGCGCGGCGCCGGGACTGCGCGCCGTCCATTGTAATGGGTTGGCGGAGAGGGAGGGATTCGAACCCTCGGTCCCCCGCAAGGAGGACAACGGTTTTCGAGACCGCCCCGTTCGACCGCTCCGGCACCTCTCCACATAAGCGGCGGCAAGGGCTTATCACGGGGCTGCCGGAGAACGAAACCCGAAATTGGCACCCGATTGGCGGTCGTCAAGTGCGCGGGCCCAGCGCCGCCTCGATCGCTCGGGCGGCCGCTGCATCCGTCTTGTTGAAGGCATGCGCATGCACCGTCAGCGTGATCGCCGGCGAGCCGTGGCCGAGGCGTCTGGATGACCCTCAAGCCGGATCAATACGTCGGCGATCAGCCCCGCCGACAGGATCTGGATCTCGGCAGCGTCAGGCTTCGGAGGCAGCACCGCGCGCGCCGGATTGCGCCCGACGATCTCAAGCCGCAGCGCCCGCTCGAAAGCGCGATGCAGAACGCGATGGGCGTGCCCTACGGTGCGCGCGGACAGCGGCCTGGCACCCTTGCCGCTGGATTTTGAGCAGGGTCTCGTGCCAATCGTGAACCTGCGACGGGCGGAGTTTCTGCAGCAACGCGCCGCCGAGGTGCGGCACGATCTGCTGGTCGACGAGCTGTCGGTATCGTTCGAGGATCTTCAAGCTCCATGACCCTTCCTTATCTCAATCGGAAGATTCATTGACCGACCCCATTAGCCAGACGCATGCAGGCGAGAGCGGCAGTCGGTTCGGCATTGCCCCGAATGAGGCCAAGGCGCTGGCCACCGCGTTGGCCATCAGTCCCCCGACCGGGATGATCGGTCCCTCGCCGGCGCCCTTGACCCCAAGCGGATTGCTTGGCGAGGGGTGGTTCTCGAGGGCAATCGCACGGATCGTCGGGAAATCAGTTGCCGTCGGGATCAGGTAATCGGCCAACGTGCCGGTCAACAACTGCCCCTCGGCGTCATAGACGAGGTTCTCCATAAAGGCGCCGCCAAGCCCTTGGACGACCCCGCCGATCGCCTGACCGTGCAAGGTCAACGGGTTGACGATGCGGCCGACATCCTCGACAACCAGAAAGTCCAGCAACTCGACGTGACCCGTCCCTGGGTCGACCGCCACATGCGCGGCTGCCGAGCCATAAGTATAAGTCAGCTTGTTGTTGTTGGCGAAAGCAGTGTCGACGCTCAAACGCTCGCTTGCCAGTTCGGCGAAGGACAGCGAGCGGCCGTCGCTGATGCTACGGGCGCGGCCATCGACTAGCTCGATTTCCTCGGTGGAGCCGCCCAGCCGAACGGCGGCCGCTGCCCGGATCTGTTCGAGCAGCAACTTCGCAGCCTCGAACACCGCCGAGCCGCCGAGGACTGTCGAGCGCGAGGCGAATGCACCGTATCCCTCGTTCAGATAGGGGGTCGAGCCATGCAGCACGCGCACCTGATCGAGCTGGATGTCTAGCGTGTCGGCGGCGATCTGAGACATTACGGTTTCGAGGCCCTGCCCGACCGCAGCAGATCCGACATACACGGTCACAGAGCCGTCCGCTTCCAGTTCGAGCCGCGCGGTCTCTTTCGGTCCAGCGCCGCCGCCCTCGATAAAGCAAGCAACCGCGAGGCCGTGATAACGCCCCTCGATCAGGCGACCCTGCAAAGCACGCTTTTCCTCCCAGCCGAATTCTGCGAGGCAGCGTTCGAGCGCCTCGCCGTAATCCCCGCTGTCGCATTCGGTATCCACCGCCGGGCCGCCCGGCTCCAGCCGAGGCAGCTTGTACGGCATCTCGGCGGCGCCGATCAGATTGCGCCGGCGCATCTCGGCGCTGTCTATCCCAAGATCGCGTGCCGCCAACTCGATCAATCGCTCGCAGAAGAATGACGCCTCGTAACGGCCGGGCGCGCGATAGGTGCCGGAAGGCGTCTTGTTGGTCAGCAGCGCCGTCGAGGTGATGTCCACATTGGGCACGCGGTAAGGACCGCTGAAGAATTGCGCAAGGGTGCGCGGCTGGATCAATCCGTTGGTGCGGACATAAGCGCCGAGATCGATAAAGATTTCGCCGCGCAATCCGAGGATCGTGCCATCGCGGCGACAGGCGATCTCTACCTCGCAATCCGCCTCGCGCGCATGGTTCATCGCGGTCAGGTGCTCGCGCCGATCCTCGATCCAGCGGACCGGGCGGCGAACATGCCTGGCGGCGAATGGGATCAAAAAATCCTCGGGATAGAACTCGCCGCGGGCACCGAAGCCGCCGCCGACATCGTTTTCGATCAGATCGACATCCGTGAGCGCGAGCCCGAGCATCGCGGCCAAGGTATCGCGATTGAAGAACGGCACTTTGGCGGCCCCGAGCACCGTCATCCTCCCTTGCACCGCATCCCACTCGGCCAGGACGCCGCGCGGCTCCATCGGCAACGCCGTGTGGCGCTGCACGCTGAACCGCTCGCGCCGAGCGTATTCGGCTTCGCGAAATGCCGTGTCGGCGTCACCGCTGACGGCGGTAAAGGTCATCGCCCGATTGGTGCCGGCCTCTTCGAACAACAGTATCTCGTTTTTACCCGAGGCTCGACGATCCGCGACCGGCGCTAGTTCTTCAATGTCCAGGGCTATCGACCCCACCCCGTCCTCGGCCAGCGCCGCGCTGTCGGCCAGAACGACCGCGATCGGCTCCCCGACATATCGCACGCGATCGGCGGCGATTACCGGCTGCAGGAACCGCTCCGTCCCTGGCAGCGGAAGCAGCCGCAGCGGGATTCTCGGCACCGCGCCGATCTCCGCCGCCGCGATGACGGTGCGCACGCCGGGGATAGCGCGCGCGGCGGTTCCGTCGAGGTTGCGGATGCGGCCATGCGCGACCGGGCTGCGCAGGATCGCCGCGTGCAGCATGCCCTCCCGCCTGAGGTCGCCGACAAACTCGCCGCGGCCGCGCAGAAAGCGGAAATCCTCGACCCGCTCGACCGGGCTGCCGATGTAACGGTTTATCCCGATCATGGCTTATCGGTCTTTCGGTAGGCAGCGCGCGCTTCGAGCACCGCCTCGACGATCGGGATATAGCCGGTGCATCGGCACAAATTACCCGACAGCACCGAGCGGACGCGGGCGGTGTCGGCATCCGGTTCTTCGGTCAAGAGGGCATGCGCGGTGGTCAGCATGCCCGGCGTGCAAAAGCCGCACTGCAACGCGTGATGCTTACGGAAGGCGGTCTGCAGCGGAGTCAACGCATCGTCCGTCGAGAGACCCTCGACGGTGACCACGCTGCTTCCCTCGGCCTGGACCGCCAGGATCAGGCAGGAGCGCACTGCGGCGCCGTCGACGATGACCGTGCATGCCCCGCACACGCCATGCTCGCAGCCGAGATGGGTTCCGGTCTGCCCCAACTCGTCGCGCAGGCAATCGGCGAGGTGCATGCGCGGCTCGACATCGACCGCGACCGGCTGGCCGTTAAGCTGGAACCTTGCCCGCATCACACGCTCCGGGGCTGTGTCGCACGGCGCAGACCGCGCTGGACGAGCGTCGCGACGAGGGCGCGGCGATAAGCGGCCGGGGCATGCAGATCCTCCGGCGGATCGACTGTACGCGCCGCAATCTCCACCGCTTCGCGGATCAGGACCTCGTCGACCGGGCGGCCGTTCAGCACGGTCTCCACCTCCGTCAACCGTCGAGGCCGATCGCATGCGCCGATAACGCCGATATGTGCGTTTCGGACTCGGCCGTCCTGATCCTCGTCATAAAACAGGGCGATGCCCGCCAGCGCGAAATCGCCCTGCCGCTGAGCGAATTTCAGGAAGGCCCAGTGCCGGTCCCTAGGCCAGAAAGGCAAGTAGAGCTCGGTAATGATCTCGTCCCTCTGCCGTACCGTGGTTAGTGGCCCGGTGAAGAACTCCCCGGCGCGGATCGTGCGCGATCCGGCAACGCCGACCAGGGTGATCTCGGCCTCGCAGGTCACCGCGACACCCGGCAGCTCCGCGGCGGGATCGGCATGAGCAAGGCTGCCGCCGACTGTGCCGCGGTTGCGGATCTGATAATGCGCGACATGGGCGATGGCCTCCTGCAACAGCGGATGTGCGATCTCCAGAGGTCCATGGTCCTCGATGTCGCGCCAGCGAACCCGGGGGCCGAGGCGGACGCCGCCGTCGCCAACGGCAATCGCGTGTAACCCCGGAACCCGACGCAGGTCTACGAGCAGGCTCGGCGTCGCTAACCGGAGGGCAAGCAACGGGATCAGGCTCTGCCCGCCCGCGATTACCATTGCGTCGGGATCCGATGCGAGAAGCTCGACGGCTTCCCGGAGAGTGGCCGGGGCGTGGTATTCGAAGGGGACGGGCTTCATTCCTCGCCTCGCAAACAAGGCCAATAGTCTGAACCCGTGGCGCAATTTGCACGCCGCCGATGCTCGGTGTCACCCATGACGGTGGCACGCGCGTTCCGATCCAGCAACCGGTGCTGCGGGACGGTGGCGGCACGGCCGTTTTCGCGGGGTCGTTGGAGAAGCACGGGGCCGAGGCCGAGCAGCGTCGTGCAATCTCGCCGCGCCGCTCGCGAAGGCGCGCAGAGGCAACCTGCGGCGAGGGCGATAGCCGCGGAGCCCCGCGGCTGCATCGCATCTCCTCGCTCTGCCTATTCGCGGAAGAACGCGTTCATCTCGGCGCTGCCAAGGGAGGTGTCGATATAGCCAAACGTGCCATGTTCCCGCACCTCTTTCGCCGCGCTCAGCAATCCGGTCATCGCCGCGCGATAGAGCGAGGTCGCCAGGCTGATGCGCTTCACTCCGGCCGCCGAGAGAGCCGCGACGGTAAACGACTTGCCCCTGATTCCGGCCATGAAGTTGAACGGCTTGCCGACCGCCCCGCACACTGCTCGGACGGCTTCGAGATCCGGCAGCCCCGGCGCCATCAGCGCGTCCGCTCCCGCCGCCTCATATGCCTTGAGCCGCCTGATCGTGTCGTCCAGATCGAGCCGGCCACGCAGGAAATTCTCGGTCCGTCCGGTCAGCGTGAACGGGAACGGCAATGCCCGCGCTGCGGCCGCGGCAGCCGCAATTCGCTCCGTCGCCTGGTCGAGATCGTAGATCGGCGCGTCGGGGTTGCCGCTCGCGTCCTCGATTGAGCAGCCGACCAGCCCGGCCTCTGCCGCCAGCCTGATCGTCTCTGCCACAATTTCGGGTGCATCCCCGAAACCCTTCTCCAGGTCGGCGGAGACCGGCAAGTCGGTGGCATCACAGATCCCCCCGTGCCTGACCCAATGCCTCGTTGCGCGTGACCCGGCCGTCCCGCCGGCCCAGCAAACCCGCCGATGCGCCGCTCGAGGTCGCCAGCGCCGCGAAGCCGAGCCCGGCCATCATCCGTGCCGAGCCGCCATCCCACACATTGGCGATGACGAATGCGTCCGGCGCCTCATGCAGCGCGCGGAACTGCTGTGCCTTAACGTCCTGGGTCACGGTCATCGGTGTCTCCTTCGTCAGCGCAGATGGAGGTCATGCAGCAAATCGCATCCGGATTCAAATTCGCTGAGGTAACGTCGATGCATCCGCTCAACGGCCAGCCGGCGAGGACCGCGACGTGCCGCATTCGAACTATCTGCCCGAGCGCATGGGCACAGCAGAGATCTCGCCGGTCGGCAGCTTCGAAGCGGGCAGCTTCGAGTCGCTCACGCTGATCTACACCGCCGGCTATTTCGGCATCGACGATACCGGATCGATAAAGATCGTGCATCGCTTCGCCAGCGACATGGGACGGCCGCAATGGAGCGACCCGCAAGCGGCGAACTACACTACGGTCGAGGCATCGAACGGCGCGGTGCTCAACGTGCTGTACGATCCGAAGCTCAATATCCGGCCGTGGGACAAGACCCTGATGATCCGGGTCATGCGCGGCTTTCTCCGCGAGGGCGATACGATCACCGTGCGGTTTGGCGACCGGCGTCAAGGGTCGCCCGGTATGCGGGTTCAGACCTTTGTCGAGCCGACCTTCGAGTTCCGCGTCCTGGTCGACGCCTTTGCGACCTGCGATTACGTGGAACTGCCGATTCAGCCGACGATCTCGATCGTCGCCGGCCCGCCGGTTAGGTGGAAGGCGATCTTGCCCACCTTGCGCCGCATCGGCGAGGAATTTCGGCTCGGCTTCAAGGGCGAGGACAAATGGGGAAACCCCAGCGACCAGGTCGACGGGGTGTTTTCTTTGCGTCCCAATTGTCCGATCCGTGGCCTTCCGGAGAGCTTTTCGATGGAGCGCGGCGCGCACGCCAAATCTATCGAAGGCCTATCTGCCAGCGAGCGCGGCGACCTACTAATCGAGGTGCTTGATGCCGCCGGCAAGGTGCTCTGCGTCAGCAACCCGCTGCGCATCGCCACTGAGACGCCGCTGCGGTCCTATTGGTGTGACCTGCACGGTCAGTCGGAGGAAACGATCGGCACCAATTCGGCGCGGGAGCTGATCGAATTTGCCCGCGACCGTGCCTTCCTCGACGGCATGAGCCACCAGGGGAACGACTTCCAGATAACATCGGCGTTCTGGAACGAACTGAACCAACTGACGCGCGAATACAATGAGGACAGGTCGTTCATCATTTTCCCGGGCTATGAATGGTCGGGCAATACCGGGCTGGGCGGCGACCGCAACGTGTTGTTCATGCGCGAGGGCCAGCAGATCCACCGCTCCTCGCACGCACTGATCGAAGACCACGGCGATCTTCCGACCGACGCCAACACCGCCGAGCAGCTGTTCAATGCGCTAAAAAACCAGGATTGCGTCGTGTTCGCGCACATCGGCGGCCGCTATGCCGACATCAAGATGTCGCACGATGCGCGGATCGAGCGCTCGGTTGAAGTGCATTCGGATTGGGGCACCTTCGAGTGGCTGCTGCACGACGCTCTGGAACAGGGCTACCGCGTCGGCATCCTCGCCAATTCCGATGGCCATAAGGGCCGGCACGGCGCGAGCCACCCGGGCGCCTCGCTGTTCGGAGCCTACGGTGGGCTGTCCTGTCTTCTCGCCAGCGATCTGACCCGCGCCGGGCTGTTCGACGCGCTGCGCCGACGCCATCACTACGCCACGACGGGCTGCCGCCTAGTGCTCGATGTCCAGGCGTCGTTCGATGCCGAGGCCCAACTTCACGCCGACGACCCGCAGCTTGGTCCGACGAGCAGCACCCCGGCACGCGCCGCGATGATGGGGGACATTCTGCGCTCGACCGATGAAGCGGTCGACTTCACGATAGAGGCGCTGGCCTCGTCGCCGATCGAACGCCTCGAGATCCGCAACGGCCTCGAGGTGCTGGAAACCTGGCGGCCTTACGATGAAGCCTCGCTGGGCCGGCGAATCCGGGTGATCTGGGAGGGTTCGGAATACCGGGGTCGTGGCCGCCAGACGATCTGGGACGGCGGATGCACGCTAGTTGGCAACGGCTTTGAACGCGTCGTCCCGATCAATTTGTGGAATCTCGACAAGAGACTGGTACAGAGCGGCCCTGCGACACTGACCTGGGAAGCGCTGACCACCGGCGGTTTCGGCGGCTTCGATGCCTGGCTGGCCAATCCGCGATCCGGTGCGCTTCGGATCGATACCCCGCTCGTGAAATGCGAGGTCCCGATCGCCGATATCGGCATGGAAGATCTGCTGTTCGAGGCGGGCGGGATTGGGCGCCGCATCCGCGTGTTTCGATTGCCCGACGACAACCCGCACTGGCGGCTGCGGTTGTCCCGCCGCATACCGCTCAGGAGCATCGGCGACAACGCCCTCTATGTGTGCCTGACCCAGGAAGACGGTCACCTGGCCTGGTCAAGCCCGATCTATGTCTTTCGCTAAAAGCTCGCCGCCCTTTGGTTGCAGTGCCGAGAGAATGGATATCGGGTCTCGGAATTCGGCAAAACCGATGCCGTCTCCAGCATCAGTCCTCGACAAATAACAAGACACCGCCGAGCGGCTAGCTTACCGGTTCTCTGACCGCATCTGCTCCGGCTGCCGCGCAAGGAAATGCTGCACGATCTCCCAACCTGTGGCGCGCCACACAACGGACGAGCAATAGGTGCGGCAGCAAAAACTCATCGAGTCGGGTCGAGGCAAGGTTCGGCCCCCGATGAACGACTGCTGTCGGCGCTCAGCGGAAGCCCAGCTTGAGGTCGCCGGCTTCTGGTTTTGCCCCATGAGGGACATCGCCGGGTAGTGGAGCAGTTTGAATGTGGGGGCTCACAAATACCCTCGCCACCCCGTCATGCCGCATGCCAAAAGGACCGGATATCGACCCCGGGACAGCGGGCCTCGGGCTCGATGTCTCGCAAGAAGGGCCACCACCATCGAGACCACTCAAGAAAGAGGTCCATCATGAGCACAATGCGACATCTCGCCAGCCCTATTGCGAAGAGCTTCAGCGAGGCGCTGCGTATCGATACCGAAGCCGGCAGCTGGATCTTCGTCGCGGGTCAAGTGGGCGTGGCGCTCCCACCGGACAACAAGCCCATCAGCTTCGAGCAGGAAGTGCGCGTCACCTTCGATCGCATCCGCGAGTCCCTGCGGAAGCTCGACTCTGACATGGACAAGATCGTGAGCATCAAGGTCTACCTCACGGACCTTGCACCCTATGCCGAATTCTCCAAGGTCCGCGGCGAGGTCTTCCTGAATAATCCGCCCACATCGACCGCAGTCCAGGTCGCTGGCCTTCTGCTTGGGGCACGCATCGAGATCGACGCAGTCGCCTTTATCGCCAAAGGGTGAGACACAGGTTACCGCCATCCCCTCGGGAGCCGACGACGACAAAGGCCGCCATTGAGACACCGGTCAAGCGAAAGGAAGCTCCCGAAGCCCAAGGAATCGGCGACCGGCCCACTACCCATCGCCGACGTTCGCACTTATACCTCCGTGCAGGGTGGTTGCGGCCTTGCCTCCGGCCATCTGGTGTTAGAGAACATGCCGTCGACTACAAGGACAAGAAACGGGAGCCGGGGATGGCGGACGAACTTACCTTCAGGGATGAGGCGGCGGCGCTGTACGACCAGGCGTTCGCGCATGTAACGGCTCACTTCATGCCCTTTTTGTTGCGGGCCGCCGGTGTTGCGCCGGGCATGCGCGTCCTTGACATCGCGACAGGTACTGGGCTCTCCGCCGAAGCGGCCCTCGCCGCGGTCGGCGCAACCGGCCACGTCACCGCCGCCGACATCTCGCCGGCGATGGTTGCAAAGGCACGCGAGCGCCTCGGCGCCGCGCCGAACGTCGCGGTCTCGGTCGAGGACGGACAGGCGCTTCCATTCCCCGACGAGAGTTTCGACGCGGTCCTCTGCAATCTCGGACTGATGTTCTTTCCCGACCCGGTGCGGGGCCTAAGGGAGTTTCGCCGTGTGCTGCGTCCCGGCGGGCGCATGGCAGTCTCGGTCAATACCGTGGTCGAGCGCTCCTACAACCATCAGATCAACGGTATGATCGCGCGGTACATACCGGGCCTGGCCGAGTCCGTCGCCCGCACCTTCGCGCTCGCCGAAGCGTCAAAACTGCGGTCGCTCTTCGACGCGGCCGGCTTCGCCGATTTCGCGACCGATACGGTCAGGCACGCCTTTGTGCTACCGTCGTTCGACGCCTATTACGGACCTTTTGAACGCGGCGGCTGCTCGACTGGTCAGGCGCTGGTCGGCCTTTCCGAGGACATACGCCGTGCGGTACGCGAAGAGGCGCGGCGCGACCTGGGTGACACCGGCGGGCCGGTCAAGCCGGAAGCCGAGTACCGAATTGCCAGTGGAGAGCGCCGAGGAGCGTGAGGCAGACCGCCTTACGGAGCATCAGATTCGCTTCACTAGCTGCCATTCTATAGCACGGTTGCCCGGCCTTCGATCCGGAACTGATCTTCGCAGGGGTTGGTTGGGCACCGTTAGCGGCAAACTCTTTGACCGTTCACGAACGCGCAGCCGGGTGCGATCGCCTTTGTCGCCGTGTTGCCGCGCGGTCCAATGACGCGCGTCCCTGGGCGGACTTGATTGGTTGTTGCCACGGCGCCCCGTGGACCGGCGACCACAGCGCCACCGGGACCGACACAGCCGGCGCGATAGACGCCTCTCGCGCATTGGATGGCTTGTGCAGGGGCTAGGGTGCCAACGAGCAGCGCGGCGGCCATTGCGATACAGACGGAAGTGTATTTCACGGCAGGTTCCTTTCGTGAAGGCTATCCCCCCGATGCGACCTAGCCGTAAGAACCAATCGGGCCGGCAGCATTGAGCCAAATCAACCCCTGCTGAGCCAACCGGCGCTGTCTTCAAGGTCTTTGCGGTAGGTACGCCCCGAGGAACCCGGTTCCAGTGGTCAAACGAATGGCTGCTTTGGGGTAGATTCCGGCCCGGCCATCGGCGGCAGGCCGATGACCGCTATCGGCGCTGAACTGCCGACGGCAGACGCACGCGTCTCAATTCCTGCCACGCAGGATTGGCGATGAAATCCGTGCCCGGCCGGCGGGTTGAGAGCGGTTCTGCAGGCGATGTCACAGAAACGGGGTTAGAGCGAGTGGCCTCTGCAGGTTAGCTTTCAGCTTGGATCAGCGTCCTACATGCTTCCCGCCGAATCCGTGCCGGCGGCGCGAGCAACATCAGCCGAGGCTATGGCGCCCCGGACTAGCCCGTGTGCTTCGGGTCGACACGGCGGTCGCGGCCGTTGCAGGATGCCCCGCAATCCACCCTGGGAAGGAAACCGCAAATGCCCGAGACGCCGACCTTCGGCCGCTACGCCGAGATCCCCTATGACGAGATGACGCCGGAGCAGCAGGAGGGCTATCGGTTTCTGGTGGAGGTCCGCGGCGCGGCCGGCGGTCCAAGCAAGATCTGGGTCCACAACCCGAAGCTGGTAAAGGCGTCGGCGCCGCTCGGCGCGCATTTCCACCCCGGCGGTTACTCGCTGAGCGAGCGCGAGCGCGAGATCGCGGTCATCGTCATCAACAGCAAGTGGCATTCGGCCTACCCGACGAATGCACATGAGCGGCGCGGCAAGGAAGTCGGGCTGCCGGCCGACAAGGTCGAGGCGATGCTCGCCGGCCTGCCAACTTCGTTCGCGGACGAGCGTGAGCAAATCGTCTACGAAATGGCGATCTGCCTGTCGAATGCGCGGTGGGTCTCGAAAGGGCTGTACGACCGCGCGGTCACGGCCCTCGGCCATGTCGGCATCACCGACGTGATCACGTTAATGGGCTATTACACCAGCGTGTCGATGACGCTTGCATTTTACGACGTGCCGGCCGGAGCGCCGGGCATGACTCGCTAAAGGAGGAACTGCCAGTGATCGCACGCGAACTTCGCCCGCTCGGGGAGGCGCTCGGCGCCGAGGCGCTCGGCATCGATCTGTCGAAACCGCTCGATCCCGAGACCTTCGCCTGGATCGAAAAGGCGTTCGCGGACCACCCAGTGCTGGTGTTTCGTGACCAGGATCTCGGACCCGGCGAACTTGCGGCCTTCGGGCGACGCTTCGGCCGACCGAAGATCCATTCGTTGGTCGATTACCGCCATGCCGAATTTCCCGAGGTGTCGTGGCTGACCAATGTCGACGAGGACGGCAACATCGACTGGTTCGGGGTCAAGCGCGCGACCGACTGGCATACCGACTCGCCGTATGAGGAGGTGCCGCCGCGTTTGGCCATCCTGCACGCGAAGGAGGTGCCGTCCTCAAAAGGTGGCACGATGTTCGCCGACATGCGCGCGGCCTACGACGCGCTGAACGTTGCGATGAAACAGCAGCTGGCCGGCCTCGTCGGCCTGCATGGCCGGCACGACGGGCCGGCCGGCGTCAGGCTCTACGAGGGTGACCCGGAGCAGAACCTCGACCGCAAATACACCGAAAAGGCGCGGCCAGCCATCGTCCAGCATTCGGTGACCGGCCGCTCTATTCTGTTCGTCAACCCGCTGCACACGCACGGCTTTGAAGGGATGGCGAAAGATGCGGCATGGGCACTGATCGAGCAACTCGCCGACCATGCGACGCAGGAGCGGTTCGTGTACTACCACGCATGGCGCGTCGGCGACGTGCTGATGTGGGACGAACAGGCGACGATGCACCGCGGCGCGGGCGACTACCGCCCGGACGAGCGCCGGGTCATGCTGCGCACCATCGTTTACCCGAATTACGCCATGGACGCGCGGCTGTTGGACCAGCCGATCCCACGCCAGTCAGATCGCCAAGCCGAATAATCCGATAACGCGGTGAGAACAGCTGGGCGGCGCGGGCGCTATTGGCGGACCAGTCGTTGGCCCGTTCAGGTCTCCGGAGCAGACATGAGACCGGCCGTCGATCAACCTATCTCGGCTTGCTCTGTTGGTTTTCCTCTCACAGGCAGCCCGAGTTCCCCTATCCGGTAGCGCACAGGATAAGCGATGGAATATGTGAAGCTCGGCCGCACCGGCCTCGACGTCTCGCGCATCTGTCTCGGCTGCATGAGCTACGGCGCGGCCGATACCGGTAACCATGCCTGGAGCCTCGGTGAGGAGGCGGCCCGGCCCTTCATCAAGCGGGCGCTCGAAGGCGGCATCAATTTCTTCGACACCGCGAACCGTTATTCGCTCGGCAGCAGCGAGGAGATCCTCGGAACGGCTATCAAGGATTTCGCCCGCCGCGACGAGGTGGTCATCGCAACCAAAGTATATGGCCGGATGCGTCCCGGTCCGAACGGCAGCGGCCTGTCGCGCAAGGCAATCATGAGTGAGATCGACGCCAGCCTCCGTCGGCTCGGCATCGAGTACGTCGACCTCTACCAGATCCATCGCTGGGATCACGAAACCCCGATCGAGGAGACGATCGAGGCGCTGCACGATATCGTCAAGGCCGGCAAGGCCCGCTATATCGGCGCGTCATCGATGCACGCTTGGCAATTCGCCAAGGCACTTGCTGTAGCCGAGCGCAACGGCTGGACCCGCTTCGTCAGCATGCAGAACCTGGTCAACCTGATCTACCGCGAGGAGGAGCGCGAGATGCTGCCGCTGTGTGCCGCCGAAGGGATCGGCGTCATCCCTTGGAGCCCGCAGGCGCGCGGTCGCCTCACGCGGGATTGGAACTACACCAGCACGCGCACCGAGACTGATGAGGCAATCACGCGGCTGTTCGCCAAGACTGAGGAGGCTGACAAGAAGGTCGCCGATCGCGTCGCGGCCGTTGCGATGGCGCGCGGCGTGTCGCGTGGGCAGGTGGCGCTCGCCTGGCTGTTGGCGAAGCCGGTCATCACCGCGCCGATCGTCGGTGCCACCAAGCTGCACCACCTCGACGAGGCGCTCGCGAGCGTGAACGTGAAACTCTCGGCCGAGGAGATTGCCTCGCTCGAAGAGCCCTACATACCGCACCAGGTCGTCGGATTCCTCTGAGCGGCACGCTGCCGAGGCACAGCACCCGCGATTGCCGGCACGGTCGATGAGCCGCACCCGAAGACTTTATAAGGCGGAAGAGCTCCGGCGCCTCGGCGAAACGACGATCGCGTATTATGATCGGTTCGCACAGGCTTTCTGGGACGGTACGCGACACCACGATGTCAGCCAAAATTACGCTGCATTCCTCAATGCGATAGAGGGCGACCCGCCTTATTCGATACTTGATCTCGGTTGCGGACCCGGCCGCGATCTCAGTCACTTTCGATCCTTGGGGCACGAAGCCGTGGGGCTCGATGGATCGCGGCAATTCGTTGCCATGGCGCGCGCGCATTCAGGCTGCGAGGTCCTCCATCAGGATTTGCTGGCAATGCAATTACCCGAGAGCCGCTTTGACGGGATTTTTGCAAACGCCTCGCTGTTCCATGTGCCGAGCCAGGAATTGCCGAGGGTTCTGAAGGAACTGTTCAAGACGTTGAAGCCGCGCGCTGTGCTGTTTTCCTCAAATCCGAGAGGGGACAACGAGGAAGGCTTGAGCGACGATCGCTATGCCTGCTTCTTCGACCTCGACACCTGGCGCGATTACGTCATCGCTGCCGGCTTCGTGGAGCTGGGCCATTACTACCGCCCGCCGGGATTGCCGCGCCATAGGCAGCCCTGGCTAGCGACTGTTTGGCGCAAGGCATAGAGCAACAGGCTGCGACATGCCGTCCCCATTACTTCTGCTTCAGGACATCAGCCTGACCTTCGGGGCAACGCCGCTGCTTTGCGGCGCGGCTCTGGCCGTTACAGCCGGCGACCGCATCTGCTTGGTTGGTCGCAACGGTTCCGGCAAGTCCACCCTGCTACGCATCGCCGCCGGGCTGATACTGTCCGATGCCGGGGAACGCTTCGCCCAGCCCGGCGCGACCATCCAATACTTATCGCAAGAACCCGATCTGTCCGGCTTCGACACCACTCTCGCTTATGTAGAGGCAGGTTTTGACGCCGGTGCAGTGGACGGTCGCCATCGGGCGTTGTACCTGCTCAAGGAACTCGGCCTTTCGGGCGACGAAGACCCCGCCTCGTTGTCCGGCGGCGAGGCGCGCCGGGCCGCGCTGGCCCGTGCGCTGGCTCCCTCGCCCGACATCCTGCTGCTCGACGAGCCGACCAATCATCTTGACCTGCCCGGCATCGAGTGGCTGGAGCAGGAGCTGGCCGTGATCCGCTCCGGCATCGTGCTAATCAGCCATGACCGCCGGCTGCTCGAACGGTTCTCGCGAAGCACCGTCTGGCTCGATCGCGGTATTACCCGCGTACTGGACAAGGGTTTTTCGGCATTCGAGGCGTGGCGCGACGAGGTACTCGAGCAGGAGGTCAGTCAACAGCACAAGCTCAGCCGCAAGATCGCGATGGAGGAGGACTGGCTACGCTACGGCGTCACCGCCCGCCGCACGCGCAACCAGCGGCGGCTCGCCGAGCTGCACGCGCTCCGCCGCAGGCGTTCGGAGCACCGCGCGGCGACCGGGACGGCGCGGCTCGAAGCGACGCCGGCCGATTTATCCGGCCGGCTCGTCGCGGCCGCGAAAGGCATCTCCAAAGCTTATGGCGATCAGGCGATCGTGCGAAATTTCTCGATCCGGATCATGCGAGGCGACCGGGTCGGCATTGTCGGCCCTAACGGCGCCGGAAAAACCACGTTACTCAACCTGTTGACCGGCGTGCTTGCTCCTGATGCGGGCGGGGTCAGGCTCGGCACGAACCTGGCAAAGGTCGTACTCGACCAGCGGCGCGACAGTCTCGACCCGGATCAACCTTTGGCCGGGGCGCTGACGGGCGGAAGCGGCGACATGGTGACGGTGGGCGGCCAAAGCCGGCATGTGATCGGCTACATGAAGGACTTTCTGTTTCGGCCCGAGCAAGCCCGCACGCCGGTCGTCGCCCTGTCCGGCGGCGAGCGCGCCCGCCTCACTCTGGCACGCGCCTTCGCTCGTCCGTCAAATCTGTTGGTGCTCGACGAGCCGACTAACGATCTCGACCTGGAGACGCTCGACCTATTGCAAGAGAAGCTCGCCGAGTACGCCGGCACAGTACTGCTGGTAAGCCACGACCGCGACTTCCTCGACCGCGCCGTCACGTCCATTATCGCAAGCGAAGGCAAAGGCCGCTGGATCGAGTACGCCGGCGGATACACCGATATGCTAGCGCAGCGGGCAGCGCCGCCGCGCGCTCTGCCGCCGGCAAAGGCCCGAAGCGCCATGCCGTCGCGACCGGCTACGCAGAGTAGTGGATCACCAGATGGCCATTCGCGAAGAATGAATTTTAACAATCGTCGGATGCTAGACATGCTGCCAGGCCAGATCGCAGCCTTGGAGGCGCAGATTACCAGGCTGAATGCCGTTTTGGCCGACGCAGACCTGTACGCACGGGATCCGGCATGCTTCGCCGCTACCACGGACGCGCTCGCGGCTGCCCGGGACGAGCTAGCGGCCGCCGAGGAGCAGTGGTTGAGATTGGAGATGCTGCGCGAGGAAATCGAAGCAGCCGAACCACGGTCGGATGCAGCATCCTAAAAGGTCGAAACATGTCTCGGGTGTAGGCTCACGCAGCGACGTACCGGCGGTCGCGTCGGTCAACATGGTGTAAATCGCGTGGAGCTTGATCGACGTTCAGCTCACCCCCTCCTTGGGGACGTCCGCGGGATTGGGGTATAATTTCAAGAGTGCCCCCACGGCGGCGCGCACTCCTTTCTGACACGGCCACATCGTCAAGCCAGTTTGATCAGACGAAGGAGACGTACATGCTAAGTCGTCGAACCGCATTTGCCGCCGCGGCGTTCGGCGCGCCTGTCACATTCGGACTGTTGCGCCCCGCTCTTGCAGACGCTGGCGCTTGCACGACCGATCAATCGGCGGCAAACGCCACCGTGTTTGAACGCTACATCGCAGCAGTGAATGGCAACGATGCCGCCGCGCTGCGTGAGATCTTTGCCGAGCCGTACATTCAGCACGGTGGCATAAAGGGTTTTCGCAATATATTTCCGGACCTCCATCTGACGGTCGAAGACCGCATCTTCGGAGGTGACAAGATCGTCGCGCGCAACACCTGGACTGGTACTCATCGCGGCGCGTTCCTCGGTATCGAGCCAACGGGAAAGCAAGTCACGATCAACACGATCGACATCTGGCGTGTCGCAGGCGGCAAGTTTGCCGAGCACTGGGACGTTATCGATATTGCGGGACTGCAGAAGCAACTGCGCGGCGAATGACGCCATCGGCTAAAGGGAGGTCGGCATCTACACCGGCCACCTCTTCAACGACGAAGAGCGCGGCGACCTCTCGATCTTGAACCGTCACGCATGCAGGCTGGTCATCAAGCTGAAAACCGCCAAGGCATTCCACCTGACGGTTCCACAACCGCTGCACAGCGCGCTGACGAGGTCATCGAATGACCAGCAGACAATGGTTCGAGCCCTGCGGTTGCTGGTGACCAAACGAACCGCCGGAATCCGCGCGTCTCGCTCGTTGCCTCGGGTCGCAGCGACGGTCTGCTTCCTGATCACAGAGCGGGCGCTCAAACGCAGCGGCAGGAACCGGTCTTCATGCCCCAAATGCAACCTTCATCACTGTGAGGAGTCGACTTGGATGGATCGCCGGACGAATTAAGTTCGATCGCCAGCCGATCCGTCTGCGTGGTGCTACGGCTCGTACTGGTTCGCTCGTGCTTCATTAGAGGACCGTCGCATGGCCGTCACCGCAATACCCAGAAGCCACATGACTCAGGCCGGGTCACAGACCTGCATCGACGGCCGTGGCTGCGCTCTGCTTCACCGTTTGCTCGCCGCGTGAAACCGTATCTGGTGGAATGCGCACGCGGCTCCAACACAGCTGGCACAGGACTTACAAAATCGACATCTGGCGCGCCCAGGACTTTTAGGGATTCACCCGTACGTACACCCCGGCAGAACCCGGTGCATGCGTCATGGCCTGCCGCATGCGCGGCGAATTGGGCGAGGAATGTTGCTGTTGCTCCTTCCACTCCGGGCTTTCGGGTACAGCCGTGCTGGCAAATTCGTAGACCGTGCTGTAGCCGCTGGTACCCTCGAGCACCCGATAGCGACGAGCGTAGATCACTCCCGGCACCTTGCGGTAGCCCGGCACATATTCCCCACTGTACCAGGCGTTCCACTCCGCATCGACCTCGGCGGGGACGGACATGCGGCCAATCTGCAATACCGGCGCCATGCCACGCTCCGGCATTTCCACCCCGTCCGGGTAAATCTGTTCCCCGACAATGCGTGTCAAATTCTTCCCAATCAGGGACGGCGAGACTTTCTGTCCCCACGGCGTCCGCGGCCGGCTGGTAAACGCCGGCGTCTGCATCACCGCCACACTTTCTAGTTCATAGCATGCCAGATACTGCGGGCCACCCTTGACCGCCTCGTAGCGGGCCGCCGAGAGAATCCCGGGCACCGACAGCAATTCCGGTAGATGTTCCTTATTATACCACTCGTTGAATTCCTGCACGTGCTGGGCGCCGATATCAACGTACACCATGAAAATTCCGCGACCTTTTTGTGCCATATGTCCGTCTCCTGTGTGGAGCGTAGCCGCCATCCTTTTGCCTCGTCTTGTTGGCACCCGGTCCTCATTGCCCGGAGACCAGCAAAAACACGAGACACCAACTGGTGAGCCAGCTTAGCCGACATTCCCCAGATTCCGGGACTATTGAGCGCGATCTTCCGTCTCATCGAGGCACACCGCAATGAAATTCAGGCGCAACCGGCCTCGTTCGCAGCCAATCGTTCGAGTTGCTCGCCCTCGACGCCATTCCCATGTGTCGACCCAGCAACCCGCGCCTTACAAGGCCTGCTTTCGCCCAACTTGACGGTGCCCCCCGAGCATCAAGTCAGGAGGGGACGACGACAATAAACGTGATATTTCTGCCCCCATTTCGATGGAAGCGTGTGAAGGCGGGATGCCAGAGGTTTTATCGTCGCGATAGCGCGGAGTCAGCCTTTGCGTGCATGATAATCCCTCTGTGGGAGGGCACGCCCATGATCGTACGGATATATACCGGCCAAGACGGCCAGACCCATTTTGAAGATCTCCCTCTGCCGGCTGAGGAGAGCCACAACGTTGCGGTTCAGGCGGGCGCCAACCTAATGTTCCGCTGTTTCCCTGCGGACTATTCGAGCGATTGGCACACCGCGCCCCGGCGGCAATACATTTTTATTCTCGAGGGGCAGATGGAAATCGGGATCGGCGACGGCACCACGCGCCGGTTCGGACCGGGCGATGTCGTCCTCGCCGACGATCTCGCGGGCCAGGGCCATACGACCCGCTCGGTCGGAGTTCCCCGCATCAGTGCCACCGTGCCGGTGGGCGCGTAAGGCACGTCTTGGCTCTCTGAGGACACCCATGGCCCTTCGGCCACTGTGTCGGTCTGGGGTACCGCGAGGCACCTAGGCGTAAGCGGGGCGGGCGCCGGCTGCCTGCCGGGCGCCCGACGTGTCCCACGACGCCGGGACGGTTCGATTAAAAACGAGGAGACCGCGCATGCCAGAGCGTCAACGTATGACGACCCGACTGAAGATCCTGTTTCAACGGCCCGAATTATTTGTCTTGGCGGGCGGCATCAATCCCATCGGCGCGAAGATGGCGGAAGCGCTAGGCTATGACGCCTTCTACATGTCTGGGGGCAATACCTCGGCGCACCAACTGGGCTGGCCCGACTCCGGGACCAGTATGCGCGACATGGTGGACAACGCCCGGAAAATTGTCCTGACCGTGCAGATCCCCGTCTTCGCGGATGCCGATACTGGCTACGGTGATGCCATCAGTACTCATTACACCGTGCGGGAATACATTCAGGCGGGCATCGCTGGCGCCCACATTGAAGACCAGACGTTTCCGCCGAAATCCGGCTCCCGCCGCCGCTGCATCTCGATTCAGGAGATGGTCGGAAAGCTCCGGGCGGCGATGGACGCCAAACAAGCTCTCGACCAGGACTTCATGATCATGGCCCGGTGCGATCTCGGCGGCGTGCCGGGCGCCAGCTTTGCGGAGATCATCGAACGCTGCCAAGCCTATAAAGCCGAAGCGCAGGTCGATGTCGTCTGCCCCAACGGCTTGCGCACCTGGGAGGAAATTCAAGAGGCGATCCGCCTCATTCCCGGGCCCGTCGTCCCTCTTATCCCCGCCCACCTGTCGCCATACCCCTCCTTGCAGGCGCAGCAGGACGCCGGGGCCGCCGCGGCCTGGTTCCCGGCACTGACTACCATGGCAGGCTTGCAGGCTAACTGGGATTTCCTGAGTGATTTTCAGCAGCGCGGCACATTGGCCCTGGATGCGCTCCGTGCCCAGGCGACTCAGAGTCCCTGGGGCGTCGCCAGTAATGGCCGCATTCTTGACGAGCCTCGTCTGCGTTCCATGGAGGAGAAGTATCTTCCAGACTAAGTGGCGCATCCGGCAAAAGCTGAAAGCCCACGATCGAGGAGCCCGGATAGAAGGCCGCTATCGGCCAGGCCCCTCGTCACACGGATCGGCCAGAGGATCGAGACGCAATTTTTTGGGCTTTTGAACGCTCACGCCGACCGGGAGTTTGACAACCTCGCCGGTGCTCTCCCGCATAGCAACTATCGAGTTTATATTGGTGGCAACGGTATCGCGCTGGTCAGTTCCTGGATGCCGCGCCAGTTATTTGCCTTATCGTTTTGCTTGTCACCAACGGACGGCCGCCACTCATGAACACAATCGAGCTTGTCGATCCTGAATTGCGCGATGCGCTCGCTCAGCAACTGCCGCCGCTGACCGCTGAGTCCTTGACGCAGCGCCGCGCCAATGCGGTGGAACTGGCCGCCGCCGTGCCGAAACCGAACCTGCCCGATATCTCCGCCGCCGAGGTCCAAGTCGATAGTGCATTTGGCGCAAAGCCGATCCGCGTTCTGACCTATCGCCCGGTCACGTCCAACGAGCCACTGCCCGTCATCCTACACATCCATGGCGGGGGCTTCGTGATGGGCGCGCCGGAAATAAAGGATGTGGAAAATAGGCTTTTCGCTTCAGAGCTGAAATGCGCGATCTATTCCGTCGATCATCGCCTCGCGCCGGAATCGCCGCATCCGGCCCCAGTCGAGGATATCTACTCGGTCTTCGCGTGGCTGCACGCGAATGCAGGCCAGCTTGGGCTTGACCCCGCCCGCATTGGTATCAAGGGCGAAAGCGGAGGCGGCGGTTTCGCGGCGGCGGCTGCGCTTTACGCTCGCGACCGGCAGGGACCGAAATTCGCCTTCCAGCATCTGATCTATCCGATGATCGACGACCGCACGGCGGTGCGTAAGGACCTGCATCCATACGTCGGCGAGTTCGTCTGGACGCAGGAGAACAACTATTTCGGCTGGCGCTCGCTGCTCGGCAAAGAGCCGGGATCGGCCGACGTTTCGCCTTACGCAGCAGCGGCCCGAGCAGCCGATGTGTCGGGCTTGCCTCCAACCTACATTTCGGTCGGCAGTCTTGATCTCTTCCTCGAAGAAAACATGATCTATGCGGATCGATTGAGCCGCGCCGGGGTACCGGTCGAGCTCCACATGTATCCGCGGGCGTATCACGGTTTCTACCGGGTAACGAATGCCCGCGTGACCAAGCAGGCCGAGCACGACAATCGCGAGGCGCTGCGACGCTTTCTGCACGGATAGGATCCTGCACGGGCGATACTGTCTAAGTACACACACCGAGAACGGTGACCTGGATCACCTGCGCCACGTAGCGCACTTGGTTTGCGGTCGTCGCGCGGCGGAGGTCTGCTACCGGCGCATCCCCGGTTACCAATCCACATCGGGCGCTCAGCCTCGGCAGCATGAACCAGGTTCATGCCCCTTTCCTGACCCTCGCGATCGCTTCCCGTGATCATGCGCACGAGATTGAAGCGGTCGTTTCAATTGCCGCCGGAGCTGCCATTCGCGGCGGAATTTTGGCTGTGTGACGGTGTTTAGGCGAGTTTGTCGGGCAACGCCTTGGCGGCTTTGAGAGCGGCCGTGTCGAACTCCTCGGCAAACCAGCCATGGACCGGTGCCAGCAGATCGCGCACCGCCGCCTGCCGTCCTTGATTTATGCGAGAAGACGCCACCGGTCGGCCAAGGCAGCGTATTCGCGAGCCACGGCGGATTGACCTAAGCGAGCAATTGCGCCGGCCTCTGGCCGAGATCGCGAAAAACAAAGTGGTCGGCGAGATAGTCGATGAAGACCCTGACCGCTGGAGCCAATCCTCGGCGGGTCGTGAATACAAGATGAAGGGTGACTTCCTCAGAGCACCAGCCGGGGAGTATCCGAACCAAGCGTCCTTCCCTGATCGGTCGCGCGGCAACTTCAGTCGGTAAGAGAGAAATCCCCGTTCCAGCACAAGCAGCTTCCACGAGAATGCTGAATTCGCTCGTCCATAGGATCGGGTCGAATGCAACAACTGCGGCGGCTTCATCGGGGCCTGTCAGAGTCCAACTTGGCCGGGCCGTATCTTCCTGAAAGCTGAGAAATGGAAGACCTGTAACATCAGATGGATGAACCAAGACCGGGTGCCGATCAATGAAGTCGGGACTCGCGACGAAGACGAAGGTGCTGCTCCCCAGGCGGCGCATCGTCAAGGTCTCGTCATTCAGCCGTGTGCGAGCGCGTATAGCGACATCCACCTTTTCTTCGATGAGATCGACCGCGCGATTGGTGGCGATGATCTGCACCCGGACCAAAGGATAGTCCGCCAGGAAGCCGGGC
>Ga0210400_10001048_pt1 | contig 28401 bp, 22 predicted proteins | sample IncBWH26MmetaG_FD_155456 | JGI IMG/M metagenome (GOLD analysis project Ga0210400, IMG submission 155456) | Forest soil microbial communities from Barre Woods Harvard Forest LTER site, Petersham, Massachusetts, United States - Inc-BW-H-26-M | ecosystem: Environmental > Terrestrial > Soil >... | reverse complement strand
GTGCGGACGATGGCGTCACCGAATGGAACGGCGAATCGCTGTCCGGAAAGCGGCCGCACGAAATTATTCGGCGCGGTGTTGTCCGCACCTTCCAGAATGTGGCCTCGCTGCACGATCTGACCGTGCTCGATGTCGTCAAGCTGGGGGCGATGATGGCAACGGATATTGGCCTCGGCGAGCGACTATCCGCGATGCTTCGCTCGGAGCGGGCGCGCGACGAACTGTTGACCGAAACGGTGCTCCGGCCGCTGCGCCTTGCCGACATCGCCAACGCTCCCCTGCAGAGTCTTTCTTACGGCTTGCGCAAGGCAGTCGACCTCGGCCGCGCGCTGGCCGCGCATCCGCGGCTGCTTTTGCTCGATGAACCGGTCGCCGGTCTTACCTCCCGGGAGGGCGCGGTCATGTCCCGGGCGATCCGGGACGCGCGCGACCGCCTTGGCTGCGCGGTGGTGATGGTCGAGCACAGGATGGATGTGGTCAATGCGACTTGCGACCGCATTGTGGTGATGGCGGCAGGCGCGAAGATATTCGAAGGCTCGGCCGAGCAGGTTCAGGTCGATCCGGAGGTGCGCCGCGTCTATTTGGGTGAGCCATGACGTTCTATCTGCAACTCGCTGTCGCAGGCATTGCGGTCGGCAGCGTCTACGCGCTGATCGCGATCGGCATCGTGTTGATCTACAAGTGTTCGGGCGTCGTCAATTTCGCCCAAGGCGCTTTCGTCATGCTCGGCGCTTATTTCACCTTTGCGCTGACCCGGCTCGGTCTTGTGCCGGTTGCCGCAGTGGCAGTTGCGATGCTGGCGATGGCGCTGGTCGGGATGCTGACCGAACGATTGATCCTGCGGCCGATGATGAAGGCGCCCATCGTCGCCATCATGGCGGTGACACTCGGCATACTCATTCTGACGCGGGCGGTTTGTCTGGCGATCTGGGGACCGGACCAGATCGCCTTCCCGAAATTATTTCCAGACGGCGCGGTCAATATCTTCGACGTCTTTATTACCTACAACTACCTCGCCGCGGCGCTTCTTTCGGTATGCCTGAGCCTTGCATTTCTGGCGTTCTATCAGTTCACCTCGATTGGCCTCAAGCAACGCTGCGCCGCCGACAACACGCGCGCTGCCCTGGCGATCGGAATCCACACCGGCAACCAGAACTCGCTGGCGTGGTCGATGTCAGCGGCGCTGGCGGGGCTCGGCGGAACGCTGCTCGCCACGCTGAACGGTTTGTCTTTGGGTCTCTCCGACATCGGCCTGGTCGCGTTTCCAGTGATCGTGCTCGGTGGCCTCACCAGCCTGTCGGGGGCTGTTGTGGCAGGCCTGCTGCTTGGGATTTTGCAGGCATTTACCGACGGCGTTCTGACGCCCCTGTTCGAGACATTTCTTCGTACCTACACCAGGATCTATTCGGCGGGCGCGCTGCAGCAGGTCGTCCCGTACCTGATCCTCGTATTCGTCCTGCTTGTACGCCCGCAAGGCATCTTTGGCCGCCGCGGAACTGAAAGGCTCTGACGGGAATGAAGAGATCTAATCTCATAATTCCATTCGGTCTTGCTATCGTGGCGATGGCGGTCAGCCTTATGCTCGGACGTTACGGCGCCTATCTCGCGCACGTCGTCGCGATCGCCGCGATTGGTGCGATGTCGCTCAACCTCTTGAACGGCTGGTGCGGACAGATCAATTTCGCACAGGCAGCATTGCTGGGTGTCGGCGCCTACGCGGCAGGCAATTTCGGCAATGCCGGCTGGGACCTGTTCTCGCTGCCGGCCGCCGGCATCGCTTCGGCGTTGGCGGCGGTTCTGATCGGCCTTCCCGCGTTGCGGCTGCGCGGTCTGTATTTTGCGATCGCGACACTCGCTGCCCAATTCATCTTTGAATATCTCTTCAAATTTGCCGAGCCGATCACGCACGGCGTCTCCGGGCTTTTGATCCAGCCGATGAAGCTGTTCGGGCGTGTGATCGATACCGATCAAGGCTACTCCGTGCTGGCGATATTTCTGCTGTTGCTGACGTGGCTGTTCATGACCTGGATCAGGCGTACTGATCTGGGCCGAGCGTTCCTGGTCGTCCGCGAAAACGAAGTGGTCGCGCGCGGCATGGGCATCAACGTGCCCCAGACCAAGATGTGGGCGTTCCTGATCAGCGGCTTCTTCGCCGGGATTGCCGGCGCGCTGATGGGATTCACCGCGCGCCTGGCGCATCCCGAAGCGTTCGGCATGGCACTTTCGGTCGATTATATCGCCATGATCATCGTCGGAGGATTAGGCTCACTCACGGGATCGCTGCTGGGTGCGGCGTTTGTCACCCTTCTTCCGGAGGTGATTCAGCGCTTTGGCGAGGCCTTCCACATTGCGGATCAACTGTCCGCGCTTCGCGAGATGGCTTTCGGCTTGCTGATCATTCTATTCCTGATCTTCGAACCACGCGGGTTATCGGCGATCTTCAGGAGACTGGATGTTCGACGGCTTGTCGCGCGGTTCAGGCCGCACTCGACCAATCCCGTCAGGGATCAAACAGAAAATCAACCGAAGTGGAGGAGCGTCGAATGAGCAAATTGCTGAGAAGTGCGATGATAACCGCCGGATTGTTGTCGTGTGTTGCGCCGGCAGCCGCAGCAGAAATCACCTTCTGCATGTGGGGGACCATCACGGGGCCCGATGCGCTCGTCAACGGCATGAGCTACGGTCCGCGCGACTACATGGAATTCCTGAACCAGACCAAAGGCGGCATCGCCGGCAACAAGGTCAAGTTGCTGCTGCTCGACGGGCGTTACAAGCTGGATGAGGAACTCAAGCATTATCGGCGTTGCGTCGACCAGGAACAGGCGGTCGTCGTCAACGGCTGGTCGACCGGTTCGGTCAAGGCGTTGCGCGACCAGATCACGCAAGACCAGGTCCCGTTCATGACCCAGAGTTATGCCAGCGAAGTGCTGGATCCGGTCAAGCTGCCGTATATTTTCATGGCCGGGCCGACTTACGAGCAACAGATGATCATCGCGCTACGCGACGCTGCCAAGGCCGGAGGCAAGACAGTTGTCATCATGCACGGCGACAACGAATATGGACGCGGTCCGACGACAGTGGTCCGCCAGTCCGGCGTCATTGAAAAGCTGGGCCTTACGCTCGCCGACACGGTCGAGTTTCCCTACGATGCGCAAGACATCACGGCACAGATGTTGCGGGTCAAGGCCAGGAACCCTGACCTGATTTACGTCCAGGGTTCCACGCCGCAATTGATCGTCGCGCTGCGTGATGCGGCAAAGGTCGGCCTGTCCGCAACGAAATTCGTCGGCAACTCTTACAACATCAGTCCGGCGATACCGGAGCAGCTTGGCGCAGCCGCGGAAGGCTTTCGCGCCATTCAGGTCTATTCCGATTTTGGTAGCGACATCCCGGCGATGAAGGACATCAACGCCTTCAAGGCCAACAACAAGGTCGAAAAGGAAGATGTCTACTACATGAAGGGCTGGATGGAGGGCGTCGCGATCTCGAAGGCGATCGAGGCCGCGATCGCAAAGAATGGCGGCAAGGTTCCGGAGGATATCAAGGCGTTCCGCAAAAGCGTCCGTGACGAGTTGGAAAACCTCAGGAATGTCGACGACGGAGGTATCACCCCGCCGCTCAATTATGCCGGCCATCAGGGAACGACCCAGGCCCGGTTGGCCGTGATCAAGAGCGGAAAATACGTTCCGGTCGGTGATTGGATCGACGCGCAGTAACCCTCGCCACGGACGTATCACCATGCTGACCGTCAAGGGCGTTACCGCCCATTACGATGGCGCTATTGTTGCCCTGGATGACGTCGATCTGAAGGTCGCGAAAGGTGGCATCGTCGCACTTCTCGGCCCCAACGGGGCCGGGAAGACGACGTTGTTAAAGGCGATAGCTGGCATGTTGCCGTTCGAACAAGGCGACGTGGTTGCGGGAGACGTTCTGTTTGAGAACGTCTCCCTTGCCAAAAAACATCCCGCCGATATCTCCCGTCTGGGCATTGCGCTGGTTCAGGATGGACGACAGTGCTTTCGCGAACTAACCATCGGCGAAAATCTTCGCGCGGCTTCCTTTGCCCATCCCAAGGGTGCCGCCGATCGGCTGGAAATCGTTTTCAGCTATTTTCCGTTTCTCGGGGATATGACAGGCCGCCCCGCCGGCGTGCTGTCGGGCGGGCAGTTGCAGATGCTCGTGATCGGCATGGCCATCATGTGCAATCCGAGGCTGTTACTGCTCGACGAACCCAGCCTCGGCCTGTCGCCTGTGATGGTTCAGAGCGTATTCGACGCGATCGAACGATTGCATCGTGACATCGGGCTCACGGTCGTGGTCGCCGAACAAACGGTGCCGCGCCTTCTCAAGATCGCCAGCGATGTGTTCGTACTCGCGCGGGGACGCATCGTATTGCACGCACCGCCATCGAAGCTGACCGAAGCCGATTTGCAGCGGATTTATCTCAACTGACTATTCAGTATTCGCAAAACTGAGCAGGCGGTGGATCATCCTGATGTTGGCGTAATCGATCATCTTGCCATCGACCGTGACGGCACCCTGGCCGTTGCGCTCCGCTTCCTCGAGCGCGGCGATGGCGCGATGCGCATAAGCGATCTCGTCGTCGGAAGGGACGAAGGCGTCGCGGGTGATCTCGATCTGGCTGGGATGAATGACCTGCTTGCCGTCGAAACCCATGGCGGCCGCCTTGTTCGCTGTCGATGCTGTGGCCCTGGCGTCACGGAAGGCGCCGCATGGTCCGTCGATGGCGCGCAGTCCGAAGGCCCGTGCCGCAACCAGCACCCGCATCATGGGATAAGCAAAAAGATCGAGAAGCACCTCCTGATAGCCGTCTGCCGCGCTCGCGACATGCCGGTAGCCCGACGGCGAGGCGCCGATTTCGGTGCTGCGGGCGCCAATGGATGCCGCGAAATCGCCGACGCCCAGATGCAGAGCCGTCACCAGACCGCCCGCCGCGGCGAGCGCCTCCACATTGACCAGCCCGCGCGCGGTTTCGATCAGCAATTCGATCTCGACGGGGACGTGGCGCTTGCCTGCGGCCGCGGTAACCCATTGAGCGATTTTCGCAACGTCGCTCACCGCTTCGGCTTTCGGGACAATAAAGGCATCGAGCCGCTCGATACCGCCGAGGCGTTCGATCTCGTGTTGGATTGACAGGCTGTCAATCGCGTTCAGCCGTACGGCAACTGTTTTCCGGCCCCAGTCGAGCGTGGTCAATGCGTCGGCAGCGGCCGTCAGCGCGGCGGCTTTCTCGGTCATAGGGACGGCGTCTTCGAGATCCATGAACACTGCATCGGCGGCGGACGCCGCGGCGTTCTGAACCAGCCGCGCACGATGGGCCGGTACCGCGAGGTAGCTGCGGGTCAGTCGCCGCGCGGTCATGGCCGTGCCACCTGCAACAGGCCGAGTTCGGCCAGGATGGCTTCCGTGTGCTCTCCCACGGCGGGAATGTCGCCCATCACAGGGGTGACACCGGGAATGGTGATCGCGGGGAGAAAACTGCTCAGCGGTCCGTTTGGAGAGCCGACCTTACGAACACGATCGCGGGCGTGAAGCTGCGGATGTTGCAGGAATGCTTCGACGGTATTCATGTTGGCATTCGCGATCGACGCGTCTTCGAGGCGCTGCGTCACGTGTTCGGCGGATAGATTCGCGAAATGCCGTTCGATCAGCGCCTCCAGCGCATCGCGGTTTTGCATGCGCTGCGGGTTGGTGCAGAAGCGTGGATCGGTGGCAAGCGCCGCATCATCAAGGACTTGCGTGCAGAGCGCCGTCCATTCGCGCTCGTTCTGAATGCCAAAGAAGACGACGCCGCCGTCGCCGGCACGAAACGGGCCGTAGGGGGCGATGGTTGCATGACGCGTGCCGGTGCGCACCAGCGGCTTGCCGGCACCTTCGGTATAGTATGCGGGATAGCTCATCCACTCCGTCATCGAATCGAACAGGGACACCTCGAATGCCATTCCCTTGCCGCTGCGCTCGCGGTTGAACAGCGCCATCAGCACGCCGTTGAGAATGTACATGCCGGTTGCGGTATCGACCACGGCGATCCCGCATTTCGCCGGCTGTTCCTGGGTGCCGTTGACCGACAGGAATCCCGCTTCACACTGGACCAGCAGGTCGTAGGCCTTTTTCTGGCTATAGGGGCCACCGCTGCCGTAGCCGGAAATGTCGCAGGCGATCAGGCGAGGGAAGCGCTCGACCAGCGTTGCGGCATCGAGGCCGAGCCGCTTGGCCGCGCCAGGCGCCAGGTTTTGCAGAAACACATCGGCCTGCGGCAGCAGCGCGTCCAACACGGCCTTGCCTTCCTGGCTTTTCACATCGAGTGCGAGGCTTTCTTTCGATCGGTTGGTCCAGGCGAACTGGCTCGACATCCCGTTCATGACGTAATCGTAATCGCGGCAGAAATCGCCTTTGCCCGGGCGCTCGATCTTGATAACGCGCGCGCCCCAATCGGCAAGGTGCCGGCTGGCAAGCGGTGCGGCGATGGCTTGCTCCAGTGAAACGACGGTAATGCCGGACAGGGGCAAAACGGGCTGTCCTGCGTTCATGGCATCTTCTCCAGAAGGATTTGTTGCGTGGCCTGATGGCCATGGCTAGACTGACAGCTTGCATTGGCAGGCCTTATTATCAAGCCGATAATCCGGATGGTATGACTGGCCGTAAGCGCTTATCAAAAGCGTTGATAACAGATCAGGGAAGGAACCCGGACGTGCCGCCAATTATGCGCCGAACAATCCTGTCGACTTTGGCCGCGTTGGCGATGGTCATCTGTGGCGGAGCCAATGCCCAGCAGCCGATCGTCATCAAGTTCAGCCATGTCGTGGCGCCGGACACCCCGAAGGGGAAGGGGGCGATGAAATTCCAGGAGCTGGCTGAGAAATATACCGCCGGCAAGGTCAGGGTCGAAGTGTTTCCCAATTCGACCTTGTACAAGGACAAGGAAGAGCTTGAAGCGCTGCAACTTGGAGCGGTGCAAATGCTCGCTCCGTCGCTGGCGAAGTTCGGCCCGCTCGGCGTCAAGGAATTCGAAGTTTTCGACTTGCCCTACATCATCCCCGACAAGGCGGCCCTCGCGCGCGTCACCAAGGGCAAAGTCGCCAAGGAATTGTTCGCCAAGCTTGCGCCGAAAGGCATCGAAGGCCTCGCCTATTGGGACAACGGCTTCAAGATCATGACGGCCAACAAGCCGCTGCATCACGTCGCCGACTTCCATGGCCTGAAAATGCGCATTCAGTCGTCGAAGGTTCTCGAGGCCGAGATGCGGGCGCTGGGCGCGGTGCCTCAGGCCATGGCTTTTTCCGAGGTCTATCAGGCGATGTCGACAGGCGTGGTCGATGGAGCGGAAAATCCGCCTTCCAACGTCTTCACCCAAAAGATGCACGAGGTTCAAAAATACGCAACGATGTCAAACCACGGCTATGTCGGCTACGCCGTGATCGTGAACAAGAAATTCTGGGATGGGCTTCCCGACGACATCCGGACGCAAGTGCACAAGGCGATGGACGAGGCGACCGATTATGCCAATGGAATCGCTCAGCAGGAGAACGACGACGCAATCGCGGCGATGAAGAAGGCCGGCACGATGACCTTCTACGAACTGACAGCCGACGAAAGGGCCGAATGGATCAAAGCCATGCAGCCGGTGGCGGACGAGATGGCTTCCCGCATCGGAGGGGACCTGATTGCGGAGTTCCGAAAAGAGGCCGGAGGCGGGAGCTGAATCATTCTTCCCGGTATCCGAAATGATTCTCGGACGAGTACCTTTGCCGGTGGCTGAAATGGCGGCTTTCCGTCGTGCACAGATCCGATCTACACTGCGTGGCGTGCGGTGCGGTCGAATATCCAGCCCGAATTGCCGCTCCATCCCCTGGCTGTCCACGCGGCGATTTCGATTATGCCCTTAACTCCTTCGTTTTGTAACCGCGGTTGAGCCGCAGAGAGGAAAACCTGTGTCAGCAGAAATCAACATTTACAACCCGGAGGAACTTGGGCCTCCCATGGGACAGTACACCCACGTGACGCGCGTGAAGGCGAACGAATTCCTGTTCATCGCCGGGATGCTATCGGGCGATTCCGCGGGCAATGTCATCGGTGATGGCGATTTCGACGTCCAGACCAGGCAGGTCTTTCGCAATATCGAAGCCGCGCTCAAATCAGCGGGAGCGTCCTGGGGTAACGTCGTTCAGTTCACGACCTACCTCGTCCATTCGCAGGATATTCCCAAGTTCATGGAATTCCGTCTGCGCGAATTTCCGAAAATGTTTCCGAACGGAAAGTATCCGCCGAACACGCTGCTCATGGTCGATCGGCTCGTGAAAGAGCCTTTCCTGGTTGAGGTGCAGACGATCGCGGCGGTCTGATCGGCAGCAACGCAAAGCTACCGGCACAAACTCGCGAATTGCAGGGGAGGAATGTTCATGGCCGATTCACAGCCGCCCAAACGTCAAGAGTTCAGGGTTGCCGGCCTGCCAGCTCCGCTCAGTCACTACACAGATGCCGTCCGGTTCGGAAACGTCCTGTTCGTCTCTGGCCTGACGGCACACGACGCCGAAGGGCACCTCGTGGGCGGAACGGATGCCGCAGAGCAGGCCCGGCAGATCCTGAAGAACCTCAAGCTCGTGCTTGATCAAGCGGGTGCGACCATGGCCGACGTTCTCAAGGTGACGGTCTTCCTGACAGACATCAATGACCGCGCCGCGATCAACCCTGTGCGGCAGGAATTCTTTGGCCCCGCAAGACCGGCCAGCACCCTCATCGAAGTCAGTCGACTGGCACTTCCCGAGATGAAGGTCGAGATCGAAGCTGTCGTCGGGCTGCCGGGGACGAACTGACCATTGGCATGAAAAGGATCGTGGAAGGTGACTATGAAGTTGCAACTGAATACTCTCGCCATTCTCGCTGCCAGTATCTTTCTGGAAATGATGGCGGCTCAGGCTCAGACGCCGAGCAAGCCGGTGAAAATCGGCGTTCTCAGCGATATGTCGAGTCTGTACGCGGACCAGGCGGGGCTGGGATCGGTCGAGGCCGCACGGATGGCGATCGAGGACGCCGGCGGCACCATCGGCAACCAGCCGATCGAACTTGTGTCCGCCGATCATCAGCACAAGACCGATGTCGGGACCTCCATCGTCCGGCACTGGTTCGATGTCGATGGCGTCGATGTTGTGGTCGATATGCCAAACTCGGCGGTCGCGCTCGCCGTGCAACAGATCGCAAAGGAAAAGAACAAGATCGCGCTCTATGCCACCGCCGCCACGACCGAGTTGACCGGCAAGCAGTGTTCGCCAAACGGAATCCAGTGGGTCTACGACGCTTATTCGAATGCAGCCGGTCTTGCCAAGGCGCTGGTCGCGAAGGGAGACAAGAACTGGTATTTCATGACGGTGGACTATGCCCTCGGCATTTCGCTTCAGGCCGAGGCCTCGAAGGCCATTACGGCGCTGGGCGGCACGGTGGTCGGCAGTGCGCGCCATCCGCTGAATAACTCGGACTTCAGTTCTTTCCTGCTGCAGGCACAGGCGTCAAATGCGAAGGTGATCGCCTTTGCCAATGCCGGTTCCGATACCATCAATTCCGTCAAGCAGGCGGCGGAATTCGGTCTTACCAAAGATCACGTCATCGTCGCGCCGCTTGTCTATATTTCTGATATCCACAGCATGGGCCTGCCGGTCGCGCAGGGCCTGACTTTCGTCGAGGGGTTCTATTGGGATCTCAATGACGATACGCGGGCGTGGTCGAAGCGGTTCTTCGAACGGCGCAAGTCGATGCCAACCATGACTCATGCGGGCGTTTACTCCGCCGTGTCGCATTACCTGAAAGCCGTCAAGGCTGTGGGAACTTCCGATAGCCAGGCGGTGCTCGCCAGGATGCGTGAAATGCCGGTCGACGATTTCTTCTCGAGGGGAGGGATCATCCGCAAGGATGGGCGCATGGTTCACGACATGCTGCTGGTCCAGGTCAAGACGCCGGCCGAATCCAAATATCCCTGGGACTACTATAAGGTACTTGCGACGATCCCCGGCGATCAGGCCTTCCGTCGGATCGGAGAAAGCGAATGCCCGCTGGTAAAACAATGAGCCAAGCGGAAAGAACCTGACGCTTCCGACAGCATGGAGAAGACGAGCGCGATCAGCGCCGGAACGATCGGTTTGCGATTCATGGATTTTCCTGCCCGGAATATCTTGGCGACATCGGTCTGCGCCGGTTGAAGACGTCCGGTCAGAATTCCGGGGGCCGGCAAGGCATTCGCGAAGCGGCGGTTGCGGCCACGAAAGCCGCTGCTTTTGCTTTGTTACTCACCGGGCGGCATCCATGCTTTCCAGAAATTCCTTGACGGTGCTGACCGCGCCGGTGTTGGCGGCGATATATCCGGGCAGCGTGGCGATCGCCTCGTGAAATTCCTTGCCCTTCATGATGTCGAGCATCCGCTGCATCGGCTCCGTTTCAAGAAACGAGCGTTTGCAGACAAAGAAATAGTCTTCCGTCAGGATCCGGATGAAATCCAACCCGAATTGCCGCGCAGCAGCCTCCACCCCGAAACTGGCATCCGCCATGCCGCTGGCGACATAGGCTGCGACGGCGGCATGGGTAAATTCCATCTGCTGACCGCCCATGATTTCGGTTTCGTCGATTCCGTGCAGGGTCAATAGCTGATCGAACAGCAGCCGCGTCCCTGAGTCGTGGTCGCGATTGACAAAGCGGGCCTTGCGCTCGACGAGATGGTGCAGCGACGCGATCTTGAGCGGGTTGCCGCGCTTGACCATCAGCCCCATCTCGCGCGTGACGAAACTGATCACACGGTCTTCGCGGGGATCGAGCCACTCCTTGCAGGCCTGGATGCCCTCGGCGCGCAATTCGCCGCGCGGCAGGTGCACGCCGGAGAGGTCACAGGCGCCCTGTGCCAGCGACACCAGGGAATTCTGGTTGCTGACATAACGAAGGTCGACGCCGATGCCGGGCTCGCGATCGAGCAACTCCCGCAGCTTCGAGACGGCAAAGCCGTGGCTGGCGTGAACGCGGATGACGGAGGGGCGCTGATGCAAAAACGGCTTGATCTCCGTGGCAAGCTCCTGCGCCAGGTTTTCCAGCTGTGGGCCAAGGCGGGCCTGCATGCGCTCTCCGGCCCAGACCAGCTTTTCGCCGAAGGCCGTCAGCCTTGTGCCTTTGCCGCGATGGGTTTCGACCAGCGGCACGCCGAAAAAATCGGACCACTGCTCGACCAGATTCCAGACGTGCCGGTATGAAAGACGGGCGTGTTCGGCGGCGCTGGTCAGCTTTCCGGTTTTGCGGATCTCGTTGAGGATGCCGAGCATTACCACTGCGGTCTGCGGGCTGCCCTCCTTGCGAAATCGCCAGACGGTTTCGATCTCGATATCCAGCATATGTGCACCAATATTATGAATTTTATTTCATATATGTGTGGGCCATAGGCATACAATATCATATTTTCTACGGGAAATATCCTCCTACATTGAAAAACAAGAACCGGAGGAAATATGATGTCTATTGCATATGACTACTCACGAGACCATTCGCCCGTCACTCCGGCCGCCAAGGACAAGCTGCTGTTGATCGATGGCCGGCGGGTTCCGTCCGCCTCGGGACAAACCTTCAAGTCCTTGAATCCAGCGACCGAAAAGGTCATCGCGACCATCGCGGAAGGTAACGAAATCGACGTCGATCGCGCGGTCGCCGCGGCACGCCGCGCCTTCGAAGGTCCATGGCGCACGATGCGCGCGGCCGAACGCGGTCACATCCTGCTCAAATGGGCGGATATTCTGAAAAAACATGCCGACGAAATCGCCGAGCTGGAGAGCCAAGACGCTGGAAAGCCGATCGCGGCGGTGCTGCGGCAGGATCTGCCGGCGGCCATCGATACGCTGACTTACTATGCGGGTTGGGCGGACAAGATCAGCGGCGAGGTCGTGTCGACGCGCGATGACGCGCTAACCTATACGGTGCGGGAGCCGGTCGGCGTGGTAGCGGCAATCGTGCCGTGGAATTTCCCGCTGATGATCGGGATGTGGAAGCTTGCGCCGGCGCTGGCGTGTGGCTGCACGGTCGTTATGAAGCCCGCCGAACTGACATCACTGTCGGCGCTGCGCATCGGCGAACTCGCGCTCGAAGCGGGCCTGCCGCCAGGCGTGCTCAATATCGTCACAGGTCCTGGCCGGGTCGTGGGCGATGCCCTCGTCAATCACCCCGACGTCGACAAGGTGACCTTCACGGGATCGCCGGGCGTCGGCCGCGGGATCATGCGTGGCGCGGCGGGCAACTTCAAACGCGTGTCGCTGGAACTCGGTGGCAAGTCCGCCAATGTCATCTTTGACGATGCCGATCTCGATGCCGCGTCGAAGGCGGCTGCGGCCGGTATTTTCTTCAATGCCGGGCAAGTATGCTCGGCGGGCTCGCGCGTCCTGGTTCAGGAGAAGGCGTATGACGAGGTGGTCGAGCGGCTGACGGCGCGTGCGAAGTCATTGCGCATCGGCGATCCCAGCGATCGCGCGACGGTGCTGGGCCCGGTGATTTCCGAAAAGCAGATGAAGAGTATCCTGGATTACGTCGATATCGGCCAGAAGGAAGGCGCCTTTCTTACGACCGGCGGCCGGCGCGTCGGCGACCGCGGATACTTCATCAGCCCGGCGGTGTTTGCCAACGTCAAACACGAGATGCGCATCTCGCAGGAAGAAATCTTTGGCCCGGTGGTCAGCGTCATCAAGTTCCGTGACGAGGCCGACGCAGTACGGATCGCCAACGGCACCGCCTATAGCCTGGCGGCGGGCGTTTGGAGCCGCGACATGGGACGGGTGCAACGTTTCACCAAGAAGGCGAGGGCCGGCACCGTCTGGATCAACACCTATGGCTATACCGATGTGCGGTTACCCTGGGGTGGCGAGCGCGACTCCGGTCTCGGCCGGGAACACGGCACCGCCGCGATCGATAATTTTACCGAGCCCAAGGCCGTTTGGATGAACCTCAACGTCTGAGGTTTCTGCTCTCGCAAGAGAGGTCGGTGAAAGATCAAACGCGGGCCGAAGGGCCCGCGTTTTCGTTTTGATCGTTCGTTCTACGCGGCGCGCTTTACTTCAGTGCGACGGGCTTGAGCGCGAACGGGCCGGGATCCTTCCCCTTGTTGTCGCCGTTGATGATGTAGGACAGCTTGCCTTCCGCGACCCACCCGGTATTGCCGACCTGCGTCACCGAGACAGGTTCGGCAAAGCCGTCCTTGATGGTCTCGACCTGGGCTTCGTCACCCTTGATCGTGACCTTATTCAGCCTGCCGGCACCCTCGATCAACAGGAAGCTGTCACCGAATGCACGCATCGCATCCGCGTGGTCGAGCGGGCGAGACGTTTTCAACGCGGTGACCGCGCCGGCCTTCCCGTCCTTGGCAGCGATCTTGAACAGTAAAGCGGGGATATAGGTTGAGAGGTAGATATTGCCGTCCGCTCCGATCGCGATGCCGTCGAGGCCGACGCCGTCCTTTGCGGGCGCCAACAGGGGATCGGTTGCCCAGACCTCGAGCGCCGTGCCACCCGGTTTCAGGCTGTACACATTGGGTGTGAATGAGTCTGTTATGTAGGCCGTGCCATCGCTGCCGACCGCAATGTCGTTGCACAGGGATTTTGGATCCTTGAGCGGAAAGCTGCCCTTCGGCGCGCCGCTGGCGAGATCGAAGGTTTTCAGCCATGCCCCCTTGGTATCGCCGGGGCCGGGAACGCCGAAGCCCGTTATGTCGTTGGAACACACATAGAGCGTGTTGCTTTTTTCGTCGGCGAGCACACCGAGTACCGAACGAGTGCCGCCGGCGGCGGGCTTGATGAACTGCTCGGCTTTGCCGCCGGGGGCTGCCTTGACCACACCGCCAAGGTTGAAGCTGCCTGCGTAGAGCGTGCCGTCCTTGGTAGATGTCACACTTTCCGGAAAGCTCTTGTCTGGAAGGCTAACCGGCGCGGACTGGGCATGGGCAAGGTCGCTGGAGGCGACGCCGAGTATGAGTGCCAATCCGGCCGTGCCGAGCGCGCGTGCGCAAAGGCTCTTGAGAAATTCTCCCTGTGCAAGCGAGCTTGAAGCAACGCTGTGTTCTTGTTTCATGATCGAGATCCTGATTGTGATGGGTTGGACGAGGTAATCCTCTGGGGCCGATCATCACCAGCCATCGGTTCGCTGCGGTGCGATAGCGCAGAGAAGGGTCGCGATCAAACGATGGCAACCCGAAATTAAACCCGACAATTAATTGTAGGCCGCGGTTGTGAAATTTTAAAGCGTGACGTTGGCGCGTCGGGGCGGAGCTTATACGCACACGCGCGTAGGCTCGGATTGGCGGTTCAGCAAAACCGCAGGGAACTGGAAAAGGACAAAGCCGCCAAGCGAGATCGCTTGACGGCTTCGCCGTGGGGGACTGCCCTGACGGGGGAAATGTCCGGGCAAGCATGGTTGGCATCGCCTTGATGCGGCTTATGTGAACAAGATCACACGTCGCCCTGCAAAAGGGTCGCTCCTTTGATCAAGTCTTGATCCAGACTGCCTTGACGTTGAGATATTCTTCGAGGTGCTGCTTGCCTGACTCGCGGCCATAGCCGCTCATCTTGTAGCCGCCGAACGGCACCGCCGGGTCCATCGCCTGATAGCAATTGACCCAGACCGAGCCCGCGCGAAGCGCCTTGGCGACGCGGTGCGCCTTGCTGACGTCCCTGGTCCAGACTCCGCTGCCCAATCCGAACGTCGTCGCGTTGGCGCGCTGGATCAGTTCGTCGCTGTCCTTGAACGAGATCGCCGAAATCACCGGCCCGAAAATCTCCTCCTGAGCGATCCGCATGTTGTCCTGAACGTTGGCGAACACGGTCGGGGGCACGAAATAGCCCTTCGACAGTGCGCCTTCGGTCAGCCTGGCTCCGCCGGCCAGCGCGCGAGCGCCTTCCTTGCGGCCGATGTCGAGATAGCCGGAGACACGCTCCATCTGCTGTTCGGACACCAGCGGCCCGATCTGCGTGTTGGGGTCGAGGCCGTTGCCGACCTGCAGCTTCTTGCCGTATTCGGCGACGCGGCCGACGAATTCGTCGTATACCTGTTGCTCGACGAACAGCCGGGTGCCCGCGCTGCAAATCTGGCCTGAATTGGCGAACACCGCCATCGCCGCGCCCGGCACCGCCTGATCGAGATCGGCATCGGCAAATACGATGTCGGGCGATTTGCCGCCCAATTCGAGCGACACCCGCTTCAGATTACCCGCCGACGCCCTGATGATGGATTGCCCTGTAACATGCGAGCCAGTGAAGGCGACCTTGTCGACGCCGTGATGCGACGCCAGCGCCGCGCCCGCGGTCTCGCCGAAACCCGGCACGACGTTGACGACGCCGGGCGGGATGCCTGCTTCCAAGACGAGTTCGGCAAGCCGCAGCGAGGTCAGCGGCGCTTCCTCGGCAGGTTTCAGGATGACCGTGCAGCCGGTCGCGATGGCGGGACCGATCTTCCAGACGCTGGCGCCGAGTGGGCCGTTCCATGGAATGATGGCGCCGACGACGCCCACGGGTTCCTTCAGCGTGTAGGAGAAGATATCGCCGGGCAGCGAGTTCTCGATGGTCTCGCCGTGCAGCGAGGTCGCTTGCCCGGCGTAGTATCGAAGCATCCCGAGCACGCGCAGCTTGTTGCCGCGGGTGCGGCTGATCGGCGCGCCCATGTCGAGCGTGTCGAGCTGTGAAAGCTCCTCAAAATTTTTCTCGACGAGGTCGGCGAGCTTGAGCAGAAGATTCTGCCGCTCAAACGGCTTGACCTTGCTCCACGGACCTTCGAAGGCCCGGCGGGCCGCCGCGACCGCGCGGTTGATGTCCTCTGCATCGCCCTCGGCAACGGTGGCGAGCAATTCGCCGGTCGCGGGATTGTGCGTCTCGAAGCGTTTGCCGGATGCGGCGTCGATCCATTTGCCCTCGATCAGCATTTTTTTGTAGGAACCATCGGCATAGGGATGGCGCGCGGTCGAGATGGGCTGCGCTATGTTCATGATGTTCCTTTCCCTTGATATTGGGCTTTTGGAGAGGCCCTGAAATTCGTTATGCGAACCAGAATACATGGATTTTCACGACGAGGTAAAGGCGCCAGGGGGCTCGATCAAGCACGTCTGGAACGATGGGCTCATATGCTTGTTGCGTATTGTCAGCGAACAGAATGCAGGATCTTGTTATATCTATATGAATATGACGACGTTTGAAACGATCCCCTCCCAACCTGTCTGGCATCCATAATCGGAGCCATGCGTTAATCACGGTCTGGAAAACAAAACGTGATACGGAGAGAGTGCCGCGTGAGAGCGCTTGATGGCTTAAGAGGTTATGATCGAAGCGATAATCATTGCATCGATCACCATGGCCAACGCGCGAGGAATGCATGCGACAGCCGCTTAATTGGAACAAGACCGGACTGGCGCTGGCATTGGGCTTGGGCTCGGTGGGTGTGACAAGCCCGGCCGTGGCTCAGTCGCCGCCCTCACTTGAGGGCAGCAACGCGTTCGGCGATTGGCATGTCGATAAGCCTGGCGTCACCAGGCACCTAACCGCGGCGGACTTGCCAAAACCCGGAGCAACGGCTTCGGTCGCCAACTTCTCGCGGTCGGTTCCGCGACCAGCCTCCGCAATTCCGCAGGTGCCGGCCGGATTCAAGGTGGAGCTGTTCGCCGATGGATTGAGCGGCCCGCGCATCATGCGGGTCGCTCCCAATGGCGACGTTTTCATCGCGGAAACCCATGAAGGCCGTATTCGTGTCTTGCGTGCAGCCGACGGCGCATCGAAACCGGCTGTCAACGAGACCTACGCCAGCGGCCTGAACAGGCCGTTCGGGATTGCGTTTTTTCCGAGCGGCGACAACCCGCAATGGGTCTATGTCGCCAACACTGACAGCGTCGTTCGCTTTCCGTATAGATCCGGCGACATCAAGGCATCTGACAAGCCAGAAGTCGTCGTCGCGGAGTTGCCCCACGGAGGGGGTCATTCGACCAGGGACATCGCCTTCACCCGCGACGACAAGCGGATGCTTGTATCGGTGGGCTCTTCGAGCAATGATGCGGAGGGGATGAGTGCTCCGGCGGGAGGCCTGCAATGGTGGAGCAGTCAGCATCCGCTGGGCGCGAGTTGGGGCAACGAGACCGATCGCGCAGCGGTGCTGGCATTCGATCCCGACGGAAAGAATCCGGGCATCTTTGCTACGGGCATCCGCAACTGCGTCGGTCTTGCGATCCATCCCGCAACCGGAGACGTGTGGTGCTCGACCAATGAGCGCGACGGTTTGGGAGATGATCTCGTTCCTGACTATGTCACGCGGGTGCGCGATGGTGCCTTCTATGGATGGCCCTGGTTTTACATCGGCGACCATCAGGACCCACGCCATGCCGGCGAACGTTCCGATCTAAAGGACAAGGTCACCGTTCCCGACGTTCTTATCCAGGCCCATTCGGCGTCTCTTGGATTGACCTTCTATAACGGCAACGCGTTTCCAGCCGAGTACCGCGGCGATGGTTTTGCTGCCGAACATGGTTCATGGAATAGATCCAAGCGCACCGGCTACAAGATCGTTCGGATTCGTCTCAAGGACGGTATTCCGACCGGCGCCTATGAGGATTTCGTCACGGGATTTGTAGTCAACGACACCGAGGTGTGGGGGCGCCCGGTAGGCGTGGCTGTGGCTCACGACGGTGCATTGCTTATCTCGGAGGACAGCAGCGGCACGATCTGGCGGATCACCCATTAAGCTTTTGCCGAACCAAAAAAGAGCGGCCCCGCGAGGGGCCGCATTGATGCAAGATTATTGGCAGAGGTGACGCCGTCCGTCATAGCCCATGAAAGTTCCCGACGTCGGGTCATAGGACCGGAAACGCTGCGCACAGTAGCTGGCGTTCGCGCCCATGGCATAGGAGGGGTTACCGTTCAGCGCGCGGAACGGAGCGGTAGCGATGGCATCGGCCGTTCCAATCGCGCCGCCGACGATGTCACCGGCCACCCGGCCTGGCCAGAAGTCGTTCCTCCGGTAGTCGTCGTAATAGCCTTGGTCATAGCTATAGCCTTGGTAGCCATAGCCTTGGTCATAAACGTAACCAGAGCCATCGGCATAGAGCGGATCCGGACCCCAGGTGCCTCCTCCCATTTCCTGCGCGACGACAGGGGTGGCTACCAGCAGGGCTGCTGTTGCGGCAAGGATCTTCAGTCTGTGCATGGAATTCTCCTTGTTGGTGACTCTTGCAAAACCAGAAACCTCACCCGACGTTCCTGTCTTCAACATGATGTGAGAGAAGCGGCTGCGCGTTAAGCAAGTTCCGCATGCGTGGAACATGGCACGCCTGCGATCAGCGAATGCGCGATAAGTCCCATCGGCTTCAGCCACTGCGTCGTCCGCGCACTTTGGCCCGCTTCCGAGCACACTTGTGGGTTCTCAGTCCAGAAGTTGACGCAGCTTAAGTGCATCGGCCGGCGCCGCGCTTTTTTGGTCATTGTCGAAATAAACAAATACGTCGCAGCCCTGCCTTTTCCAGGATTTGATGCGCCTGGCCCAATTGCCGAGCACGGCGGGGCGATAATGGCCTTTGTAGCGGCCGCCCGGCCCGTGGCCTCTGACATAGACAAAATCGGCGGTGCGCTTCCAGGGTGCCGGCGCGTCGTGGTGGTCCGACAGGCAGAGCGATATATTGTGTTCGGACAGCAGCCTCAGAATCCGCGGATCATACCAACTGGGATGCCGAAATTCGAAACTGTAGCGGCGCTTGCTCGAAAGCAGCTCGAGGAAAGAGGCAAGCCGATCGGGGTCGGCATGAAAATGAGGCGGTAACTGAAACAGCACAGGGCCGGCCTTATCGCCCAACAGCGATAACCGATCTTCAAGCAGTTTAAGGCTGCTTTTCGAATGCGGCGACAGCCGTTTCCAGTGAGTGATGAATTTTGACGCCTTCCACGCAAACACGAAATCATTCCCTGTTTGCTTGTACCAGTCCCGCACGGTTTTGGCCGCCGGCGTTCGGTAGAACACGCCATTGAGTTCGGCTGTCGGAAATTGGCTGGCGCAGTATTCAAGCTGATACTTGATCGGCAAGCCTTTGGGGAAAAACGGTCCGCGCCAGGAATCGTAATGCCAACCTGACGTACCGATCAAAACGCGGGCCATGATCTCTGCTCTGTTGGTCGCTTGGTGTTTCCGGCGGCCTGGCGATGCTTGGAGCGTTATCGTCGGAATTATCTCGAGAGCGAAAACGGCACCGGGTTTACCGCTGCATCTGCATGATCTGGTCCATCGGCATCATGTTGTGGTTGAGGTTCGCCATGATCCAGAGCGACCCGCCGATCACAAGAATGACGATCAGCATCCCGAAAGCGAGTGCCAGCACGTTGTTGGTATTGTCAGCTGCAGTGGTGATGTGCAGGAAGAACACCAGGTGCACGCCCATCTGCGCGATCGCCAGAACCACGAGCGCCACCGGAATGCTCGGCTCCCAGACGAGGTCGGTGCCGGCGACGAAGAACGAGGTCGCCGTCAGGAGAATGGCGAGTCCCAGTCCGGTCAGATAGCCGTATACCCGTTCAGCGATGCCGCCGGTTTCGAGGTGCTCGTCGCCCGGCGCGATGTCGACGGGATGGCTGATAGTTTCGTGTCCGTTGGTCATACGGCGCTCCCAAGCAAATACACCACGGTGAACACGGCGATCCAGATGATGTCGAGGGCGTGCCAGAACAGCGCGAAGCACAGGAGGCGGCGCTGAATGTCCGCCCGGAATCCCTTGGCGAAAACCTGCGCCATCATCGTCAGGAGCCACAGAATGCCGGCCGAGACGTGCATCCCGTGGCAGCCGACCAGCGTGAAGAACGCCGACAGGAATGCGCTCCGCGTCGGGCCGGCGCCGCGGGCGACGAGGCTTGCGAATTCTCTTGCCTCGATGGTGAGAAAGGCAAGCCCAAGGATGCAGGTGACGGCCATTCCAATCTGGAACCAGAACTTGTTGCGCGCGTCGGCCGCGATCATAGCGAGACCGCAGGCAAAGCTCGATGCCAGCAGGAATCCGGTTTCGATTGCGACATTGCGCAGGTCGAATAATTCGCGGCCGCCCGGCCCGCCCGCCGTCTTCCCGAGCAGCACGGCGTAGGTGGCGAAGAAGGCCGAGAACATCACCATGTCGCTAAGGATGAAGATCCAGAAGCCGTAGCCGGTGACGACACGCTTGGACGCGGGACCGCTATGGACTATGGCGCCCTGCACATGATGCGCGTCACTATCGGCGTAGGCCACACGCATGGTCGCGTCGGTCATGCCGCACTCCCTGCGGCGCCGAGGAGGGCGCGCCGTTCAGCCAGGTTGGCGCGGTCGATCCGCGCGACTTCGGCGGCGGGGATGACGTATTCGTCATGGTCGCGCCAGGCGAACGCCACAAACGTCGCGAACGCGCCGACAAAGCCGGCGGCGACCATCCACCAAATGTGCCAGATCAGCGCAAAGCCCATGACGGTGGCGAAGAACGCACAGACAAAGCCGGTCGGCGAATTGCGGGGCATTTCGATGTCGGCGTAGTCCGGCTCGTCCTTCTCGGCGAGGTCCTGGCTCTGAGCCAGCGATTTTTGCCGCCAATAGGCATCTTCGCTCTGCACATCGGGCAGGAACGCGAAGTTGAACACCGGCGGCGGCGAGGAAGTCGCCCATTCCAGCGACCGTCCGAGCCAGGGGTCGCCGGTGCGGTCGCGCAGCTCTTCGCGCCGGCGGATGCTGACGACCAGCTGCGCGATCTGAAAGCCGATCCCGATCAGGATGAGCACGGCTCCGCCGGCGGCGATCAGCAGCCAGGGACGCCACTCTGCGACGTCATAATGCTGCATGCGTCGCGTCATGCCGAGAAAGCCGAGGACATAGAGCGGCATGAACGCGACGTAGAAGCCGCTCAGCCAGAACCAGAACGCGGCCTTCCCCAGGCCATCGTGCAGCCGGAAGCCGAAGGCCTTCGGAAACCAGTACGTGTAGCCGGCAAAAGCGCCGAACAGCACCCCGCCGATGATCACATTGTGAAAATGGGCGATCAGGAAAAGGCTGTTGTGCAACAGGAAATCGACGGGCGGTACGGCGAGCAGTACGCCGGTCAATCCGCCGATGATGAACGTCACCATGAATCCGATCGACCACAACATCGGCGTCTCAAATCGAACGCGCCCGCCATACATCGTGAACAGCCAGTTGTAGATCTTCACGCCGGTCGGTATCGCGATGATCATGCTGGCGATGCCGAAGATCGCATTGACATCGGGTCCGGCGCCCATGGTGAAGAAATGATGCAACCAGACCATGAAGGAGATGACACAAATCGCCATGGTGGCCAGCACCATCGAACGATAACCGAACAGCGCCTTGCCCGAGAACGTCGAAACCACTTCCGAGAAGATGCCGAACGCCGGCAGAACGAGAATGTAGACTTCCGGATGGCCCCAGGCCCAGATCAGGTTCATGAACATCATCATGTTCCCGCCGGCTTCGTTGGTGAAGAAGTGGAAGCCGAAATAGCGGTCGAGGATCAGCAGCGCGAGCGTCGCGGTCAGGATCGGGAATGCCGCGACGATCAACAGGTTCGTCGCAAGCGTGGTCCAGCAGAACATCGGCATGCGCAGGTAGCTCATGCCCCTGGTGCGCAGCTTCAGCACGGTGGTGACGAGATTGATGCCGGCGACCAGCGTGCCAATTCCGGATATCTGCAGCGCCCACAGATAGTAGTCGACGCCGACGCCCGGCGAATAGGTCAGCTCCGACAGGGGTGGAAAGGGCAGCCAGCCGGTGCGGGCGAACTCGCCGACCACGAGCGAAATATTGACCAGCAGCGCGCCGGTGGCGGTGAGCCAGAAACCGACCGAATTCAACGTCGGAAACGCCACGTCGCGGACGCCGAGCTGCAGGGGAACCACCAGGTTCATCAACCCGATCACGAACGGCATCGCGACGAAGAAGATCATGATGGTGCCGTGCGCGGAAAATATCTGGTTGAAGTGCTCGGGCGGCAGATAACCTTGCGAATGATAGGCGAACGCCTGCTGCCCGCGCATCATGATGGCATCGGCAAATCCGCGCAGCAGCATCACCATGGCGAGCAGCGTGTACATGACGCCGATCCGCTTGTGGTCGACGCTGGTGATCCATTCTTCCCACAGGTAGGGCAGGTGGCCCTTGACGACGACCCAGGCAAGAACCCCGAGAATGCCGAGCGCGACCACGGCCGAAGTGATCATCGGAATCGGCTGATCAATTGGAATCGCCGACCAGTTGAGCTTACCGAGCATCGGAGGCTCCGAGATAGGATTGGGCGGATTCGGTGGTCAGTCGCGGTCCCGGCGCCGGTGGGATCTTTTGCGTCGCGATGGCGTCGAACAGCAGGGGATCGTCGAGCCGAAAGGTTGGCCTGGTGGGTTCGAGCGACTGCCGGGCGAGTTTCGTGTAACTTTCAGTGTTCAGGACCAGGTCGCTGCGGGCCGTGCTTTTTACCCAATCGGCAAACGCAAGTTCGGAGACGACATGGACGTCGAACAACATCTCGGGAAAGCCATCGCCGCTGAAATGCGCCGCCAGGCCCTGGTAGGTGCCTTCATTGTCGGCGCGCAGCTCAAGCCGCGTCACCATGCCGTTCATGGTGTAGATCATGCTGCCGAACTGTGGGACGAAGAACGTGGTCATGACGCTGCCAGATGTCAGCTCTAAATGCAGCGGCGAACCGACCGGCACCGTCAGTGCGTTGACGGTCGCGATTCCCTGATCTGGATAGATGAACAGCCATTTCCAGTCGAGCGAGACGACCTGGATCCTGACCGGACTGCCGGTCCCCGCCACCGGCGCGGCCGGGTCGAGTTGGTGCGAGCCGATCCAGGCGACGCCTCCCAGCAGAATGACCGTGAGAGCCGGGATCGACCAGACCACCAGCTCGATCCGTCCGGAATACTCCCAGTCCGGCCAGTAAAATGCTCTGGTGTTGGATGCTCGAAAGTAGAACGCAAAGGCAAAGATCGCCACGATGGTTGGCAGGACGATTGCCAGCATGATCGCGACGGAATCGATAAGGATGGTTTTTTCGGCGGCTCCGATAGGACCCTGTGGATCAAAGATGTTCATCGCCGGACCGGATAATGCTGCGATGCGGAGATGCCGCCGCCTGTTACGTCATCTAAATTTGCTCCGCGATCGACCAGCAATCGTCGAGGAACTTCCGGAATGCCAGCAATATGCTACGTCCTATCAATAAGCTCGGCAAGTGAGACGATCTCGATAGCTTTTAGATTGCTGACTGGGACAGTCGCTCTGACGTATTGCCCGACACCATTTCACTCGGCTGGTCACTCGAATCGGACGCTTCTGCCTGTTGTGCCAGCGGAACCGACAATCGACACACCAGACCTTCAGAGCGCCAGTCAAATAATGCCTGTCCGCCGAGCTGCGACTCGATGCTCGTCATCAGACTTCTGGTTCCGAAACCCCGGGCTTCCGGTTTTCGGACCAAGGGTCCCCCTGTTTCTTCCCACGACAAAACAAGATTGTCCGCTTCGACCTGCCACATGACCGACAATTGTCCCGACAAGGCGGAGAGCGCGCCGTATTTTGCAGAATTGGTGACCAGTTCGTGCAAGGCCAAGGCCAAGGTCTGAGCCGTCGCCGGCTGCAATTGAACTTCCACACCGCAGACCTTGATCTGGCCGCCCACGGAATATGGCGCGAGTTCCTCGACAATAAGCTTTTTAATTTCGGCGCCCTGCCAGCTCGACAGTGAGAGGATGGTATGGACCCGGGCGAGGGCGTTGATGCGTCCCTCCACCGCCTGAACATAGGTTTTGACATCTCCGGCGCGCGTCAATCGAACGATCGATTGGGCAAGGGCCAACGCATTCTTGGCGCGGTGATCGACTTCCCGGGTCAGCAAATTCTGCCGCTCTTCGGCGCGTTTGCGTTCGGTAATATCGACCGTCACACCGCTGACACGGACCACGCGGCCATCCTTGTCGAGCGTCGCCGCCGCTGTTCCAACGCACCAGCGAATCTCGCCGTCCGGTCGATTGATGCGAAACTCCGCTTCATGGGAGCGCGCGCCCTTGGTGAATTGGGCCATCGCCTTGCGCAGTTCGTCAATGTCATTTGGATGAAGCAAGGCCTGAACGCTTGCCGGGGTTACGCGGAAGGTTTTCGGATCAACTCCGAAAATCCGATATTGCCCTTCGTCCCACATCCAGTCCCCGTTAACCCAGTCCCAATCCCAGGAACCCATTTTGCCCGCCGCGATCGCCATGCTGCGGCGCTGTTCGCTTTCGACCAGTCTGGCCGTCGATTCCTCCAGATCCGCGGTTCGGGCACGAACGCGATCCTCAAGCTCGGCGTTGAGGCGTTCCAGTTGCCTGGTTTTGCGATAGAGCTCCGCGAAGACCTTTATCTTGGCGCGCAATACCTCCGGCACAACCGGCACCGGCACATAGTCGACCGCGCCCATTTCGTAGCCACGAAGGCGGTCTAAATCGCTGACCTGAATGGCCGAAATGAAGATCATCGCCGTCTTCTGGAAGCGAGGATGTTCCCGGATCATGGCGGCGAGTTCGAATCCGTCGAGTTCCGGCATGCACACGTCAAGCAGAATGACCGCGACTTCATTCTTGAGCAGATACTCAAGCGCTTCGCGGCCGGAAGCGGCGACAACGAGGTTTTCTCCGAGTTCCTTCAGAATAACCTCATAGGCCAGCAGCTTCGCCGGCTGATCGTCGACCAGAAGGATATTTACCTTTTTATGGTCCATCATTGCGTCCACTAATCAGCGGTGTAGCCACATGCGTATGGCGAGAAGTAACTGCTCTGTATTGACGGGCTTGGCGAGATAATCGGAAGCGCCTGCCTCCAGGCATTTCTCCCGATCGCCCTTCATGGCCTTTGCGGTAAGGGCGATAATCGGAAGCCGGCGGAATGCGGGGTTTTCGCGAATGACCCCCATGGTTTGATAGCCGTCCATCTGCGGCATCATGATATCCATCAGAACGATTGCGATCTCGGGATGCGACCCGACCAGCGCCACGGCCTCGCTTCCGGTCGTGGCAGTGAGAACCCTCATGCCGCGACGCTCGAGCACGCTGCTCAATGCGAAGATGTTCCGGGCGTCATCGTCCACCAACAGTGCAGTCCTGCCCACAAGATCCTCATCGGAACTGTTGAGCTTTTCGAGCATTCGCTGCTTCTCGATTGGCAATTCCGTGATCACACGGTGCAAAAACAGCGACGTTTCGTCGAGCAGGCGTTCCGGCGACTCGACCCCCTTCACCACGATGCTCCGCGCCATGGTGTGAAGTTCAGCATCCTCCTCGACCGAAAGCTCGCGCCCGGTGAACACGACCACGGGAACATTGGGCAACGAGTCATCCTTGCGGATCCGGTCCAGTACCTCGAAGCCACTCATGTCGGGCAATCGCAAATCCAGCACCACGCAATCGCAGGGGTTGTCGCGCAAGGTTGAAAGTGCGCCGGCGCCGGTACCGGTGGTGACGATCTCGATGTCCTCGTGGTCCAGAAGCTCCCGGATACTTAATTGCTCGGCGGCGTTGTCTTCGACGATCAGGAGGCGCTTGCGGCGCGGCCTCGCATATTCCCTGATCTGGGACAGCGCCGCGCTCACGCCTTCGGTGGTGGTCGGCTTGTTGACGAACGAGAACGCGCCCCGCGCCAGCGCTTGCTGCCGGTCCTCGTCCAGCGTGATGATCTGGACCGGAATATGACGCGTCAGAGGATTGTGCTTGAGCTGGCTGAGCACGGTCCAGCCGAGCATGTCCGGCAGGAAAACGTCGAGCGAGACCGCCGCTGGCTGGAACTGCTTGGCAAGATCCAGCGCTTCCGCGCCCCGTGCAGCGACCAGCACCTTGAAGCCCTTGTCGCGCGCCAGATCGATCAGCACACGGGCATAATGCGGGTCATCTTCAACGATCAGTAGAATCGTGTCTCCCGGTTCGAGATTCAGCCGATCGTCCGGCAATTGTTCGATAACCCGCTCCTGTGCCGCCACCTGCAGGGCCGGGGTCGTGCCGTAAGATGTTGTGGCATGGATCCGTGGCGCTACTGTCGGTCCTGAATATTTCAGCGGCAGATAAAGCACGAACGTACTGCCCTGGCCGGGCGTACTGCGCAGGTGGATTTCGCCGCCGAGCAGGCTCGCAAGCTCACGGCTGATGGCGAGCCCGAGGCCGGTGCCGCCATATTTTCGGCTGGTGCCGGCATCGGCCTGCTGAAAGGCCTCGAAGATCAATTTCTGCTTTTCAAGCGGAATGCCGATGCCCGTATCGGTTACCTCGAATGCGATAACGGCCGGCGAGTGATTGAGGACCGGATGTTCGGCGCTCCAGCCGCCCAAGGCGGCGGAGACACTGAGGCGGACCCCGCCCTCGGCCGTGAACTTGAATGCGTTCGACAACAGGTTTTTCAAAACCTGCTGCAAGCGCTTTGAATCGGTGATGATACTCCGTCCCAAATTGGGATCGACATCGATGTTGAACGAGAGCTGGCGGTTTTCCGCTTCGTGCCGGAAGGGACGTCCCACGGTGTCCAGCAGATTGGTCGTGAGAATTTCCTCCGCATCCACCGTCACGGTTCCGGACTCGATCTTGGACAGGTCGAGGATGTCGCTGATCAGATTGAGTAGGTCGGTGCCGGCGCCGTGAATGGTTCGCGCGAATTCGACCTGCTTTACCGACAGGTTGCCGTCCGGATTTTCGGTGAGCTGCTGGCCCAGGATCAGGATGCTGTTGAGCGGCGTGCGCAATTCGTGCGACATGTTGGCAAGGAACTCGGACTTGTATTTCGATGTAAGCGAAAGCTCCGTCGCCTTTTCCTCGAGCGCGCGCCGCGCCTGCTCGATTTCCTGGTTCTTTCTTTCCACTTCAACGTTGCGTTCGGCCAGTTGCTGGGCTTTTTGCTCAAGCTGCTCGTTGGTTTGTTGCAGCTCCTTCTGCTGCGTCTGCAATTCTCCGGCAAGCTGCTGGGATTGCTTCAGGAGGCCTTCCGTCTGCATCGTCGCTTCGATGCTGTTGAGCACGATGCCGATACTGTCCGTGAGCTGTTCGAGAAAGGTCATTTGCGAAGTCGTGAACGAGCTTACGGAGGAGAGCTCGATGACGGCTTTGACCTGGTTCTCGAACAGAACCGGAAGCACGACCAGATTTTTCGGCATGACACGCAGCAGCGCCGAATTGATCGGGGCCGCGTCGGGCGGAATGTCCGACACCAGCCGTTGGCGCTTGTCCATCGCGCATTGGCCGATCAGGCCCTCGCCAAGTTGCAGGGATTGCGGATGCGGATTGGTGCCATCGCCTGCATAGGACGACAGCAGATGCAGGCGAGGATTGTCTTCGTTCTCGACCTGGTAAATGACGCCCATGTGGGCATTCACCAGCGGCGTAAGCCCGGTCAAAAGCAACCGGCCGACGGTGGAAAGGTCGCGCTGGCCCTGGAGCATGTTGGTGAATTTCGCCAGGTTTGTCTTCAGCCAATCCTGTTCGGTATTCACGTCGGTGGTCAGCCGAAGATTACCGATCATGGTGTTGATGTTGTCCTTGAGTTCTGCCACTTCGCCGCGTGCGTCGACCTGGATCGAGCGCGTCAAGTCGCCTTTGGTGACGGCGGTGGCGACCTCGGCGATCGCGCGCACCTGGGAGGTCAGATTGGCGGCCAGCAGGTTCACGTTGCCGGTGAGATCCTTCCAGGTACCGGCCGCGCCGGGCACGTTGGCCTGACCGCCGAGGCGGCCTTCGACGCCGACTTCGCGCGCCACGCTGGTGACCTGATCGGCGAATGTCGCCAACGTCTCGGTCATGTTGTTGATGGTATCGGCGAGGGCTGCGACTTCGCCCTTCGATTTCACGGTCAGGTTCTGCTTCAGGTCGCCATTGGCAACCGCGGTCACCACCTTGACGATGCCGCGCACCTGTTCGGTCAGGTTGGCCGCCATGAAGTTCACGGTGTCGGTCAGGTCCTTCCAGGTACCGGCCACGCCGGGAACCTGCGCCTGTCCACCGAGCTTGCCTTCGGTACCGACCTCGCGCGCGACGCGCGTCACCTCGCCGGCAAAGGCGTTCAACTGGTCGACCATCGTGTTGATGGTGTTCTTGAGTTCGAGAATCTCGCCCTTCACATCGACCGTGATCTTGCGCGACAGGTCGCCGCGCGCGACCGCCGTGGTGACTTCGGCGATGTTGCGGACCTGTGTGGTCAGATTGGCCGCCAGCAGATTGACGTTGTCGGTCAGATCCTTCCAGGTGCCGCCGACGCCGGGCACCACGGCCTGGCCGCCAAGCCTTCCTTCGGTGCCGACCTCGCGCGCGACGCGCGTCACCTCGGCGGCGAACGAGCGAAGCTGCTCCACCATCGTATTGAGGGTATCCTTCAGCA
>Ga0210400_10001047_pt1 | contig 28403 bp, 27 predicted proteins | sample IncBWH26MmetaG_FD_155456 | JGI IMG/M metagenome (GOLD analysis project Ga0210400, IMG submission 155456) | Forest soil microbial communities from Barre Woods Harvard Forest LTER site, Petersham, Massachusetts, United States - Inc-BW-H-26-M | ecosystem: Environmental > Terrestrial > Soil >... | reverse complement strand
GGCTTGACCCTCAGCAAATTGTGGCCGCCGGCCGCGGCGATTTCGAGGGCGCGCTTGGCGCTCTCCTGGCCTTTGACGTCCTTGAAATCGAGCCCGGCGGCACGCGACGGCGCGAGCTTCGGCTCGGGCGGCGGCAACAGCTGCGTGCCCTTGAAATGGTTGACGATCGCGAGAAGGCTCGGCGCGGCGATGATCTCGACCTCGCCGGCCCAGGCCGCCTCGCTGCCGCATTCGGCCGGGCAGATCAGCCCGCTCTGTCGCCCGGCGGCGGCGAGGGCGGCGAGCAACACTCCGGCGACGCTGGTCAACGAACCGTCGAGCGCGACCTCGCCGAGCGCCGTATAGCCGGCGAGCTCATCTTCCGGCAGGACGTCCATCGCGGCGAGCAGGGCCAGCGCGATCGGCAGGTCGAAATGGCTGCCTTCCTTCAGCACATCGGCCGGGGCGAGGTTGACGGTGATGTGCCGCGACGGCAGTGACAGACCGAGCGCCGCCAGGGCGGAGCGCACCCGCTCGCGCGATTCGGCGACCGCCTTGTCGGGCAGGCCGACGACGGCAAAGGCCGGCAGCCCCGCGGTGATCGTCACCTGGGCTTCGACATCGACAACCTCGACGCCGCTGAACGCCACCGTGCGCACCCGCGCGACCATGCCCGGTCCGGCTCCCCTGGCCCGTCTCCCTTTTCGCGCGGAAGCTTACGGGGGTATGCCGCGCGATGCCAGCCGCGCGAGGGCGCCGACCGGATCAGCTCTTCGGCGGCTCGTCGGGCCGGGTCAGCAGGTGGCTGCAGCCGGCCTTGTTCGCCCAGTACTCCCAGGTGCGCCAAGTCTCGACCGAATACGGGCTGTAACCGCGGTTGCGGGCCTCGATCTCGCCCTCCGACAGGTATTTGATCTCGCCGCCGAGCTGCTTCGCGCGCATCAAGGCGCGGGCATTGCGCGGCAGATAGACCGACAGCCGCACGACCTCGATCAGCGAGCGGGCGGCCGAGGCAAAGCCGTGCCCGCGCATCAGCGCGACACTGTTCGGCCCAAGGCATGTCGCGAGGTCGCGGGCCTGCTGCAGATTGGTGACGAGCAGATTGGTGTCGCCGAAATGGTCGGCGATGTCCCAGACCGGCACCTCGGCGCCGATGAAGCTGCCGGCATGGATCACCGGCCGCAGCTTTGTCGCGGCGGCGATGCTGAATGGCAGCGTGTCTTCGGCATGGGCGTGCACCACGGCCATGACATCCGGCCGCGCCGCGAAGATCGCCGCGTGAATAAAGCGCTCGAGGTAGAGCTTCTGGCCATCGTCCCGCACCGGCTGCCCGTCGAGATCGAGCTCGACAATGTCCCCGGGCTCGACCAGATCCGGCGCCAGCGAGCGGGCGATTAGGAAGCGGTGCGGGTTGTCGGGGTGACGGACGCTGACATGCCCATAGGCGTCGACGACGTCCTCGCGCGCCAGGACGCGGTTGGCAATGACCAGATCCTGGATCAGGCTGTCGAGGCTGCTCATTGCCTTAGGTCCCGAGCTGGGTTGCGAGATCCTCGAAATCCCTCGCGACGTAGGTGAAATCTTGCTCGGCCTTGAAGTCGCGGCTCTGCTTCGCCCCGTGTTCGTAGGGCCGGCTGATGAAGGCGGTCTTCATGCCATGCTTGGCGGCGCTGACGAGATCGCCGTTGTGCGCCGCCACCATCATCACCGAGCCGGGATCGTCATTGCCGAGGAAATGGATCGCCGATTGGTACATCTCGGCGTCGGGCTTGTAGTGCTGAACGAGGTCCGAGCCGAGCACCGTATCCCAGGGCAGGCCGCAATATTTCGCCATGTCGGTCAACAGCCGCACCGTGCCGTTCGACAAGGTGGCGATGATGTATTTCTTTTTGATGCGGGTCAGGCCGGGCACTGAATCAGGCCACGGCTTCAGGCGATGCCAGGTCAGGTTGAACCAGATCTTGTCGTCCTCGCTGAGCCCGGAGACGCTGAATTTTTCCAGCAATGTGTCGAGCGCCATGCGGTGCAAAACGTCGAGATTGGTCCACGGCAATTCGCGGGTGCGCACCCGGTTCATCGATGGCGCGTAGGCGCCGCGCCACTCGTCGGCGAATTGCTGCCAATCGACGCCGGTGATGCCGTTACGCGCGGCCAATGCCTCGCCGTCGGCGGTCACCGCCCCTCGCCAATCGACGACCGTGCCGAACACGTCGTGCACCAGCGCCTTTATTTCGGTCATCGCGCTCTCCCTTTCCGCCGGATCGTTTCCAGTCGACCCCTCACCCCGGCCCTCTCCCCGCGGGGAGAGGGCGAGTTTGCATCAGCTTTGCCAAATTAACTTCCGCAGACTTATCTCGCTCTCTGCATTGCGTTCCCTCTCGCCGTTTACGGCGTTTACGGGGAGAGGGACAGGGTGAGGGACATTCAAATTCCGGCAAGCACGCGCGCCTTGGCGGCCAAGCCGAGGACGCGGCGGTAATAGAAACGGAAGCGCCGGTCCTGGGTCTGGCCGCGCACAAAGCGAATGTAGATCTGCTGGATGATCACCGCGAGCTTGAAGGCGGCGAACACCTGGTGCCAGCCAATCGCCGCGACATCGAAGCCGGTGCGGACGGCGTAGCGCTCGACCGCCTCGGCGCGGCTCGGGAACCCGTCGCGCCAGGTCGGCATCGCCGCGATCTCGCGCCATTCGGGGTCGTCGCCGGGCTCGACCCAGTAGTTCAACAGATAGCCGAGATCGGCGAGCGGATCGCCCTGGGTGCACATGTCCCAATCGAGCACCGCCACAATGCGTGTCGGATCGGCCGCATCGAGCAGGCAATTGTCGAGCCGGTAATCATTGTGCAGCAATGCCGCTGCACCCGACGGGGGCAGGTTTCGTCCGAGCCAATCGAGCACCGGCTGCATTTCGGCGGCGGCGCGGTCGGCCTGTTCGCCGCCCTGCGCTGCTTGCCAGCGGCGCACCCAGCCGGCGAGCTGGCGTTGGAGAAAGCCTTCGGGGCGGCCGAGATCGTCAAGCCCGACTTCGGCCGGCGGCACGAGGTGAAGATCGGCGAGCGCGTCCACCAACGCCAAGCCGATGCGGCCGTTGAGGTCCGGGTGGCCGGCGAATTCCGATGGAATGTCGTCGCGGATCACAAAGCCGCGGCGGCGTTCCTCGACGATGAACACGGCGCCTATGATGCTCTCGTCTTCGCACAACAACAGGCTCTTCGGCGCAAGCGGATAGCGCCGGTGCAACACCGACAGGACGCGGTGCTCGCGCCGCATGTCGTGGGCGCCCGGCGGGATCGGCCCGAGCGGCGGCCGGCGCAAGACGAATTCGCGCTCACCGAAGCGGATCAGATAGGTCAGGTTCGCCTTGCCGCCGCCGAATTGCCGCACCGAGAGCGGCCCCTCTGCTCCCGGCAAATGTTCGCGGAGATACAGTTCGAGCCGCGCCGTGTCGAGCCGCTCGTCCGGCCGCTCATCGATCAGCTCGGCCGCTTCCAAACCCGGCTGCATCGCCGTTCAGCGTCCTTCGAGATGCGGGCTGCGCCCGCTCCTCAGGATGACGGGCATTTGGGATGGCATAAACAAAACATCCTTCTTCGACCCGGACTTATCCGGGGGAGCGGTCGATGGGCAAACTGCCTCAATCCAACTCACTTTCGCAATTCCACCCGGGCGATCGCGCGCTTGTGGACCTCGTCCGGGCCGTCGACGATGCGCATGACGCGCGAACGCGCCCAGGCATAGGCGAGGCCGAAATCGGCCGAGACGCCACCGCCGCCATGCGCCTGGATGGCGCGGTCGACGACGTTCAGCACCATCTTCGGCGCCACCACCTTGATCATCGCGATCTCGGCCTGCGCCGCCTTGTTGCCGACCGTGTCCATCATGTGGGCGGCCTTCAACGTCAACAGCCGCGCCTGCTCGATCTCCATGCGCGAGTCCGCGATCCATTCGCGGATGACGCCCTGGTCGGCCAAAGGGCGGCCGAACGCGACGCGGTTCTTGACGCGGGCGCACATCGCTTCGAGCGAGCGTTCGGCGAGCCCGATCATGCGCATGCAATGGTGGATGCGGCCGGGGCCGAGCCGGCCCTGCGCGATCTCGAAGCCGCGGCCCTCGCCGAGCAGGATGTTGTCGATCGGCACCCGCACATCCTTGAACTCGACCTCGGCATGGCCGTGCGGCGCGTCGTCATAGCCGAACACCGAAAGCGGCCGGACGATCGTGATACCGGGCGTGTCGCGCGGCACCAGGATCATCGATTGCTGCTGGTGGCGCGGGGCGTCGGGATCGGTCTTGCCCATCAGGATGAAGATCTTGCAGCGCGGGTCCATCGCACCCGAGGTCCACCATTTGCGGGCATTGATGACATAGCTGCTGTTGCCCTCGCGGCGGATCGAGGCCTCGATATTGGTGGCGTCCGAGGAGGCGACCGCCGGCTCGGTCATCGCGAAAGACGAGCGGATCTCGCCGGCGAGCAACGGCTTCAGCCAGCGCTCCTGCTGTTCCTTCGTGGCATAGCGCACCAGGGTTTCCATGTTGCCGGTGTCGGGCGCCGAGCAGTTGAAGACTTCCGGCGCGATCGGCGAACGGCCCATGATCTCGCAGAGCGGCGCGTATTCGAGATTGGTCAGGCCGGCGCCCAGCTCGCTCTCGGGCAGAAACAAATTCCACAGCCCGGCGGCGCGCGCCTTCGCCTTCAGCTCCTCCATGATTGGCGGGATCTGCCAGCGCGACGGCGCCTCGTTCAGCTGGCGCTCGAACACCGCCTCGGCCGGGTAGATTTCGCGCTCCATGAACGCGCGTACCTGCGCCTCGAGGCGCTTCACCTTGTCCGAAGGCTCGAAATCCATGCCGATCTCCTTAGCGGCTGTTGTCGTCGGTGAGGCGGATCAGCAATTTGCCGAAGTTCTGGCCCTGCAGGAGGCCGATGAAGGCCTCCGGGGCGCGGTCGATGCCGTCGACGATGTCTTCGCGGTATGTGAGCTGGCCGCTTTTGACCAGCGGCGCCGCCATGGCGCGGAACTCGGCCTGGCGGTGGCGCTGGTCGCTGACGATGAAACCCTGAATCTTGAGGCGCTTGCGCACGACGGCGCCGAGGTTGGGGCCGGGGCGTGGCGTCTGGTCGTTGTATTCCGAGATCATGCCGCACATGATCATGCGGCCGAAATCGTTGAGCCGCGGGAACACCGCCTGCTGCACCGCGCCGCCGACATTCTCGAAATAGACGTCGATGCCTTTCGGGCAGGCTGCGTCGAGCGCGGCGCCGAGATCGGGGCCGTGATGGTCGAGCGCCGCATCGAAGCCGAGCTCGTCCTTGACGTAGCGGCATTTATCGGCGCCGCCGGCGATGCCGACGACCCGCGCGCCCTGGCGCTTGGCGAGCTGGCCGGCGACCGCGCCAACCGCCCCCGAGGCGGCCGACACGACGATTGTCTCGCCGGCTTTCGGCTGGCCGATGTCGGAGAGCCCGACATAGGCGGTCATCCCCGGCATGCCGAGGATGCCGAGCGCGGTCGAGATCGGCGCCTCGGCCGGGTCCAGCTTCAACAGGCCGCTGCCCGGAACCGCGCTGTAGAGCTGCCAGCCATAACCGCCCATCGCGTAATCGCCCTCGCGGAAATCGGGATGGTTCGAGCGCGCCACCTGGCCGACGACGCGGCCCTCGATGACGTCGCCGATCTCGGTCGGCTTGGCGTAGGAGCGCACGCCGCTGATGCGGCCACGCATATAAGGGTCGAGCGACAGATAGATGCCGCGCAACAGAACCTCGCCCTCCTTGGGCTCGGGCAATGCCGCGTCGACGATGTCGAAATCGCCGGGCACCGGCATGCCCTCCGGCCGCCGCTTCAGCAACACCTGTCGGTTCCGCTCGGGCATGTCTGTCTCCATCAGCTCTGGCCCGATCATGCCACAATCGCGGCGCCGAAGAATTCCTCTCCGCCGTGGCCCCCACCCCACCCCCCCCCGCTCGCGGGGGAGGGAGTCCGCCGCGCAAGCGGCGGGCGGGTGGGGCTTTCCGAACCGGAGGGGAGAAGAAGCGTGGCGATGGGATGGTGTGGTGCCTGTCAATCGGAGCGCCGGCGTCTCGCCGGCATGCCGGAGGCCGGCGGTCCTTCTTGAACCCCCACCTCACCCCGGCCCTCTCCGCCCCCAGGGGCGGAGAGGGAGCTACATCCGCCAGTAGGGCGCGGCCTAGCATCTCGTGACGTGCCGGGCGGGGCCGCTTAGGATCAGCGGACAGAACATCCGGCGGGAATATCGAAGGAGAGAAGCATGGCGGCAACTCTGCGCAATGCGGCGCGCGACCGGCTCGACAAGGGCGAGCTGGCGCTCGGGGTGATCCTGCGGCAGGCGCGCACCGTCGATATCGCGCCGATCATGAAGTCCGCCGGCTATGACTGGCTGTTTCTCGACCTCGAGCACAATTCGATGGATCTCGACACCGCGGTGCAGATCGCGGTCGCGGCGCTCGGCGCCGGCATCGCGCCGGTGGCGCGGGTGCCGGCCCGGCAATTGTGGATGGCGACGCGCTTTCTCGATGGCGGCGGGCTCGGCATCGTCGTGCCGCATGTCGATACGCCCGAGGAGGCGCGGCAGATCGCGCAGGCGCTGCGCTATCCGCCGCAGGGCCACCGGTCGGTCGCGGGAGGCCTGCCGCATTTCGGCTATCAGAGGCTCGGGCTTGCCGAAACCTGCTCGGCGATCAACGCGGCGACCCTCGTCGTGGTCATGCTGGAGACCCCGACCGCTATCGAGAACGCCGCCGCGATCGCCGCCGTGCCCGGCATCGATTCGCTGCTGATCGGCACCAACGATCTGGCGATGGAGCACGGCATTCCGGGCGCGTTCGGCGACGAGCGCATCGTCGCCGCTTATCAGGCAGTGGTCGATGCCTGCCGCGCCCATGGCAAGTTTGCCGGGATCGGCGGCATCGCCGACCGCGAGCTGTTGCGGCGCTATATCGGAATGGGCGTGCGCCTAGTGCTGCCCGGCAGCGATCTCAGCTTCATGGCCAGCGCCGCCGCCGAATGCGCCGTCGCGATGCGCGCCTGCCTCTGAGCGACGCCAGCCGATCTGAGGCGGTCGCGCCGGAAGGCGCAGTCGTTCTCGGCCGGGTTCACCGCCAGCACGATGCGCTGCGCGGCATCCTGTTGATGTGCGCCGGCGTCGCGATGTTTCCGTTCATGAACGCGGCCGTGAAGCTGCTCGGTGCGCATTACCCGGTGACGCAGATCGTCTGGGCCCGCTTCACCGGGCACCTCGTCGTGATGCTGCTGGTGTTTCTGCCACAATACGGGCGGCGGCTGATCGCCACCCGCAGGCCGGCGGTGCAGATCGGCCGCTCGCTGCTGATGCTGGTCAGCAACATGATGTTTGTCGTGGCGATCGCGCGGGTGCCGCTCGCCACCGCCTCGGCGATCGGCTTCACCTCGCCGTTGATCGTCACCGCGCTGTCGGTGCCGCTATTGCACGAAAGCGTCGGCATCCGCCGCTGGAGCGCGGTGATCGTCGGCTTTGCCGGCGCGCTGTTGGTAATCCGGCCCGGCGCCGGAATGCATGATCCGGCGGTGCTGCTGTTGCTGCTCTCGTCGGCCGCGTACGCCCTGTACCAGATCGCGACGCGCTGGGTCAGCTTCTACGACGACGCGGCGGTCGGCATCGTGTTTTCGGCATTGCTCGGCTCCCTGGTCATGACGATGGCATTGCCCTTCGTTTTCGTGATGCCAAACAACGCACTCGACATTGCGTTGTTCTGCAGCCTCGGGCTGCTCGGCGGCGCCGGGCACTACCTGGTGATCCGCGCCTTCCAGTCCGGGCCCGCGGCGGTCATCGCACCGCTCGGCTATGTCGAGCTGATCGGCACGACGATTCTCGGCTATGCGATCTTTGGCAATTTCCCCGATCTGTGGACCTGGATCGGCGCCACGGTCATCATCGCCTCGGGTCTCTACATCGCGCTGCGCGAGCGGCGGCGGCCCGGCCGCTGATAGGGGCGTTGACGGACGGAGTCGCACATGGATTTCACGATTCCCGGCGAGCTGCTCGAATTGAAGGAGCGCACCGAGCATTTCGTGCGCGAGCAAATCCTGCCATGCGAGGCCGATCCGCGGCTGACGCCGCATGGGCCGACCGAGGAATTCCGCCGCGAGCTGGTGGCGCTGGCGCGCAGAGCGGGGCTCGTCTCGCCGCATGTCGGGCGCGAATGGGGCGGGCTGGGGCTCGACCACCGCGGCAAGGCAATCGTGTTCGAGGCCGCCGGCTATGCGCCGCTGGCGACGATCGCGATGAACATCTTCGCACCCGACGAAGCCAACATGCATCTGCTCGAGCAGGTCGCCGACGAGCGGCAGAAGGAGAAATGGCTGCGGCCCTTGGCGGCCGGCGCGATCCGCTCCTGCTTCATGATGACCGAGCCGGCGCCGGGGGCCGGCGCCGACCCGTCGATGCTGCTGACCACGGCGCGGCGGGCGGAAGGATCGAACAGCGGCGATTTTATCATCGACGGCGCCAAGTGGCTGATCACCGGCGCGGTCGGCGCCGAGTTCGCGATAATCATGGCGAAGAACGACAGCGACCCGCTCGGCCCGGCCGGCGCGACGATGTTCCTGGCGCCGATGAACGCCCCCGGCATCCACATCGAGCGGGTGCTCGACACCCTCGACCAGTATATGAGCGGCGGCCATGCGGTGGTGCGGCTCGACGGGCTGCGGGTGCCGGAGAGCGCCGTGCTCGGCCGGGTCGGCGAAGGCTTCCGCTATGCCCAGGCGCGGCTCGCTCCGGCGCGGCTGACGCATTGCATGCGCTGGCTGGGCGCGGCCCGCCGCGCCCACGACATCGCGACCGATTACGCGCGGCGCCGCACCGCGTTCGGCAAGCCGTTGGGCGAGCATGAGGGGGTCGGCTTCATGCTGGCCGACAACGAGATGGATCTGCACACCTGCCGCCTGACGATCTGGCACACCGCCTGGGTCTTGGATCAGGGCCAGCGTGGCCGCCATGAATCGAGCATGGCCAAGGTAATCTGCTCGGAGGCGATCTGGCGGGTTGTCGACCGCAGCATGCAGGTGCTGGGCGGGCTCGGCATCACCGACGACACGATCGTCGCCCGGCTGTTCCGCGAGGTGCGGCCGTTCCGCATCTATGACGGCCCCTCCGAGGTGCACCGCTGGTCGATCGCGCAACGCGTGTTGCGGACCGGCGGCGCGTCATAGGCGCGGGCGTCGTGGGCCTTTTATTGCAATTGCGGCATGGGCGCTGCTGTCGATTGCCGAGGCCCAAGATCCCCATGCGATTCCGGTCAAAAGGCGGCGCGGGCTGTGCTCCGGCCCGCAACCGGCGCGCCGAGCGGAAGGCCCGCTGGTGCCGACGAGTGTGCCCAGGGCGCAGCAGGGGATTGTCTGACCCTCCGCCGGGAAGGAAATCCTTGTCCTCGGTGACAGGTTTAGGATATTCCTCCCGTTGCGAAGCGATCCGATCCATCGCCGCCACCGAAGGCCGAAATCGGGCTCGACGCTACTGGACTAGCTCAGCTAGCGTTTCCGTCATAGAGGGTCGCATCAGCGGACAACGTCCTCGTAGACTGCATCCTCCGATTGTGCATCGCTGAAAAGCTTATTGCGTATTGATGTAAATGCAAAGCCTGAACATATCCGATTTCTCAATCTCATCAGAGATTCTTCTAAAGAGTGTGGTCTTTGACGCTCCAAGTTGTTTGCTATACACTAACTTTCTAACATTGAACGAAGATTTAGGCCGGCAGCATTTAGAGGGCCTGTATATTGCAAAAACACAGACGATACCGGAGGTCCGCCTACATCGCCTCCTCCAAGATACCATAATGGCGGTTTGTACGGACGAAGACTTTATTCCCTATTTAAACAATCAGGTGTTGGCAGACCAAATACGGCCTTATTGGCAAGCTCAAGACGTAGAGACCGCGGTCGCACAAACAACGGGGCTATTTGATGTCTCCGACGAGGTGATTCTTTCCGCTCGCTTTGGCCTCCGGACTTGGGGTCACTGGCTGGGCGAGCTACTACCCAAGTTGGTGTGCGCCGAGGCAGCCTACCCAGGTCGCTTTCGTTACATCGTTCCAGAGAGCATGTTCAGTGATCCGAACCTGCGCACGATGCGCCAATCCCTCGAAACCTATGGGATCGGCCGCGATCGGCTTCTCCTCGTGCAGGGCGGATGCGCATACCGCTTTTCGAACCTGTTCGCCGTTTCCCCGGTGGTGTTCCCACGGAACGCGATCCATCCAGCGGTTGTCGCTTGTATGCGGCAGATAATACCGGAGTCATTCAGAGATGAAATTCCCAGGAACCGATTCGCCTTATTACGACGCGAGTCAATCACCCGGAACATATTGAATATTAACGAAGTATCATCTTATCTCCAAGATCTTGGATGGACTATAGTAGATATTGGAGCGCTGGACTTTAACGAACAGATTAAGGTGTTCGCAACATCATCCGATATAATTTCAGTGCTGGGCTCAGGGTTGGCCGGTTTAATCTATGCACCTCCGGGGATTAACGTTGTAACACTCGCTCCGAGTAATTGGAGCGATCTATTCTTCTTTTCACTAATGCAGGAGCGGCGGGTTCGTTTGGCGGATGTTAGGGGTCACTCGGTAGCTGATAACCCGTCGGATGCTCGGCTTCGCCCCTTCAATTTGGATGTTGCCGATCTGGAGAACGCGCTTGAAGCGCTCGACACTTCTGCGGAGCCCCCTAGGCTCGCTTTCGCAAGGGTGACCGGTTCCAACTGCGCTATGGGCGGACCGGGTTGCAGTGCGGAAGGTGGTTTTACAATGGGGAAATCGCAGTACGTCAGAACAATGGATCAGGACTTGACGATGAACCACGTTGGCCTCAGCTATCTCGATTTTTTTACTACCCTGAACAAACAATTATTGCCACGGACTTATTTAGAGATTGGAACCGAGAGCGGTCAGTCCGTGAATCGATTTAAATGCGATGCTATTTGCATCGATCCGCATTTTCAGATCAACCAAAACGTCCTTGATGGTCGGCGGCGCGCTTTTTTTTTCCAGATGACGTCACGCGAATTCTTTAAACATTATGATGTGCGAGCGTTTTTTTCTGCCGGAATCGATATAGCGTTTCAAGATGGATTGCACCACTTTGAGGAGCTGCTTCAGGACTTCATCAACACCGAGCGGTTTTGTCGCAGCAAGTCACTGATGATCCTGCATGACTGCCTGCCGCTCAACGCGCGGATGGCGGAACGAGCTTACCGCCTCGACGAGACTGAAGACCCCCTCACTCGGGGCCATTGGACCGGTGACGTGTGGCGGATTATACCAATCCTTAAGAAATTCCGGCCGGACCTGCGCATCTTCTTTATCGACTGTCCGCCGACTGGTTTGGTGCTATGTTCCAATCTGAACCCGTACTCCACGGAGCTTGCTGACAATTACGATCAAATCGTGAACGAATTCCGCGAGATGAGCCTCTCGTCACTTGGCCTGGCTGTGCTATGGCGAATGTTCCCGATGTTGGACTCCGCCGTGATCGCCGATCAACCTGAGCGACTGCCCGCTCTGCTCGGATTGGGGTGAATCCGGAGGAAACCTCATTTATTGGCGCAATTCGGCATCTTCCCGCACGCCAAAGAAATTATCGATGAATATGGATCGGCACTTCATATGGAATGTTTCCGCCTGCTGACGCGGTAGTCGGCGCTTTGCGCGGAGACAGAGCATTCACCCAGGATTTGTCCTATCAGCCATCGCCGAAGCGCTTGGCCCTCACATCGGATACGTGATAGGGACGAACTACCCCCGACAGATTAGAATTTCATGGCGGCCAGCCAGTATCACGCGACATTACGTGCAAGAGCGTTGTCACGCACTATTGCCCCAAATACCGGGCGCCGCTGTTCAGCGAGTGACTATCGACCAAAATCTGGCACCACTATGGTCATCTATACACGAGCAGCCATTACCCCGATCTTGATGCGACGGGGGCGTGAGCGCTGGAAAATCCCGGATTTCCCGGCGGTCCGATGCCGATATGTGTCAGGCAAAGGGCTTTCCGTCCCGAAGTGGTTGTGTGTGAGGTAGAAGATGAGAAACATCGGCCCAGAGGCTGCCCGCAGTTACCAACGGCGCGTGGAGACCGGCTTTTTTGACAAGTATCTTGCGGGCGCGAACATTCTCGATATCGGCTACCGCGGGGAGGATCAGACATCGGTCCCGATTGTCGAGAAAGCCATCGGGATCGATCTCGATTTTCCGGGTTATGATGGCGTCCACCTTCCCTTCCCCGATGGCAGCCAGGACACCGTTTTCTCGAGCCACTCCTACGAGCATATCGGCGATTATCGGGTTGCCTTGCGCGATTGGTACCGCGTGTTGCGGGTCGGCGGCTACATGGTGGTGTTCGTGCCGCATAAATATCTGTACGAACGAAAAAGCACCGTCCCGTCTTTGTTCAATCCGGATCACAAGCGCTTCTATACTGCGGCTTCGCTATTGCGCGAATTCGAAGAAGCTCTGCCGGTCAACGGATTTCGCGTCCGGCATCTCGCCGACAATGATTTCGGCTTCGACTACTCGACGCCGATCGGCGAGCACGCGCACGGATGTTATGAGATCGAGCTGGTCATCGAGAAGATCGCTCGGCCGCCGCACTCGGATCTGTTCCAGCTGCCGCCGGACAAGCAAGCGTATATCGATCGCCTGCATCGCTGCGTCATCGATGCTGTTGCCGATGTTGCCCACGGCCAGAAGAACCACCGGGACATCAAAGCCAGCGCAACGCAGCCCTACTTTCCGACCTATGAAATCGTCCGGTCGAATGTCATGGCACAGAACGACATAACGGAAAATAAGCTGAAGGCGATCATGCGAAGGTTTTTACCGCTTATCACCTTCGACGAAGAGATCTATATCAAGATGTATCCCGATGTGGAGAATGCGATCAAAGTCGGCGCGCTCAAATCGGCGCGCGATCACTTCATCGCGCACGGCTATTTCGAAGGCCGGGTATTCCAGCAAGACCCCATCCACCTCGACCTGTCCGCCAACTTCCAGGAGTAGAGATCTATCGCTCTCGGATCATGGCGCCTGTCAGAGGGACTTTTGACAGTAGTCCGAGGTCTCGTCACCACGGGGTTAACCGCCTGCATTTGTTGCCTGCTCCCAGCATCGCCGGCAATGGCGCTGGAGCGGCAGAACGTCTGGCTCTCGCCAGACGCCTACACGCCCGACATGCTGGATCTGTTTCGCCGGTCGGAGCTGTGGACCCGGGCGCGCGAGCGCGTCGGCGTTTTCAAATTCGCGCCGCGGCACGTCACGTCGGGAATTGCGGGGATGCGCAATTCCTATGCCTCGCTGAAAGGCGCCGATGCGTTCGCCGCGCTGCGCCGCTGGGGCATCAAGATCGCCACCGAAGAGGGCGCGGTCAAGGAATGGGACTGCGCCGGCGTCCGCACGCCGCTCGGCACGGCGGCGCGCATCGCCAACATCGCCGCCGCCGGCGCGGCGCTGCAGGTCGTCGCGATCGATGAGCCGCTGGTCAGCGGCCGCGGCCCCTGCGCGCTCCCGATAGACGAAATTGCCAAACGCACCGCGGCCTATGTCGCGGCGGTCAAGGCCAGCAAGGAGGCCAAAGCGGCGGGCGACGCGCCCGAATTCGGCGATATCGAGCCCTATCCGAGCATTCCCGTGCCGGTCCTGATCGAGTGGGTGAAAGCGCTGGAGGCGCACGGCTTCAAGCCGGCGTTTCTGCACCTCGACATCAATCTCCACTATCTGGACCTCCATCCGGAGATCCCGGCCGTGGCCGATTTGCGGATCCTGACGCGGTTCTTTCGCGAGGCCGGGATACCGTTCGGGATCATTTTCTGGAGCGGCTATGACCCGCTCAACTCCGACCGAACCTATTACGGCCATGTCATGGATTTTGCCCGGCGCGTCAAAGCCGCGATCGGCGAGCCCGACCAGGCAGTGTTCCAGAGCTGGGTGACGCGTTCGCCGATCGCCTGCTCGCGGTCGGAGCCGGCCTGTGCGACGCAGCCCTGCTCGCCGGCCGACCCACCCTATTGCGGCGAGAAGAGCATCCCGCTAAACCTGCCGGACAACGATCCCGCCGCCTTTACGCAGACCCGCCTCGTGCGCGATGTCCTGGCGCTGTTTGGCGCTCGTTAAGGCGGCTGTCTAGCGCGGGGTCGGGCCCCGGGCGGGCAGCATGCCGAGGATCGTCTCGTAGAGCGAGACGGCGTGGCGGCAGACCACCGTCAGGTCGACCGGCTGGCCCGGCCGCTGGCCCGGCGGGTTGGGCATGCTCGGCAGCAGCGCCGCGGCCAGGGTCGCGGCAATGGTTTCTCTCTCGGGCATGTGCTTGGCTATCCTTTGGGGTGGGCTGACCCGCCCGCAAGGTAAAAGCCGCGCCTATACCCGTCAACCCGCTGAACCTGGCCTAGCGGTTGCGCGGCCAGTCGTCGGTCCACAGGAAATCGGGGCCGAGCTCGCCGAGGCTCGGGCAGCCGATCTGGCCCATCACCAGGTCGATCTCGCCGCGGAAGATGTCGACCGCCTTCTTGACCCCGGGCAGCCCGCCCGCCACCGCGCCATAGAGGGTCGGGCGGCCGAAAAAGCAGAACTGCGCGCCGAGGCACATCGCGATCACGATGTCGGCGCCGCGCCGCACGCCGCTGTCGAGCATCACGGTCATGCGGTCGCCGACCGCGCGCTTCACCGCCGGCAAGACGTCGAGCGAGGCCGGCGCCTGGTCGAGCTGGCGGGCGCCGTGGTTCGACACGATGATTCCGTCGCAGCCGATATCGGCGGCGCGTACCGCGTCGCGCGGGTCCATGATGCCCTTGACGACCAGGTTGCGCGGGAACAGCCGGCGGTAGCGTTCGAGGTCATGCCAGGTCTGGGCATGCGCCGGCACCATCGAGCGGTTGAACTTGACCGTTTCCTCGGCGCTGGCGCCGTTCGCCAGATAGGGCAGCCAGTTGCCGAGCGCCGGCGTGCCGCCGTGCCGGATGTATTCCAGGACCCAGCCGGGATGCGTCATCGCCTCGGCCAGCAGCGAGGGTTTCAGGCTCAGCGCCGCCTGCAGCCAGTTGCCGCGGATATTGGCGAAGCCGTTGCGCGTGTTGCGCTCGCGCTTCGAATGCACCGGCACATCGACGGTCAGCACCAGGGTGCTGAGCCCGGCATCGGCGGTGCGCTTGATCAGATCGTCCGAGATCTTGCCGTCGCGCGCGGCGTAGAGCTGGTACCAGGCGTTGTTCGGGGCGACGCGGGCCGCGTCCTCGATCGTGTCGTTGCTCGCGCCCGACATGATGTAGGGGATGTTGGCCTCGCGCGCCGTCTCGGCCAGCATCATATCGGCGCCGCGGCGGAACAATCCGGCGCTGCCGGTCGGCGAGATGCCGAACGGGCTCGCGAATGTCTGCCCGAAGATCGTCTGCGACTGGTCGCGCTTCGAGACGTCGACGAGATAGCGCGGCAGCAAATGGTGCTTGTGAAACGCCGCTGTGTTGCGGTCCAGCCCGCGCTCGTCCTCGAGCCCGCCCTCGATGAAGTCGAAGGCGACCTTCGGCAGCCGCCGTTTCGCCATGCGGTGCAGATCTTCGATGTTGATCGCGTCGTCTAATCTCATTCCTGTCGGCTCCGGAGCGGCGTAGGTGCTTGATCCGGAACAACATGGCGCATTTTCCGCTGCCGCGACAACGTGGATTTGCGGCGCGCGCGGCAGCCTCCCGCCGGATGCATTGGGAAGAGCCGTTTGACATTAGGTAAGCAGTAACTTACGGTAAGTTGTGACTTACCAAAGTGCTCTCGCCGTTCTCGCCGATCCAACCCGACGCGAGGTGTTCGAACGTCTGCGTGCCGGGCCGCGCCCGGTCCATGCGCTTGCCGCTGGCCTGACGGTCTCCCGCCCGGCGGTGTCGCAACACCTGAAAGTGCTCAAGGGCGCCGGTCTCGTCGAGGAACGCAGCGAAGGGGTGCGGCGCATCTATTCGCTGCGGCGAGAGGGATTGATGGAGTTGCGCGACTGGCTCGACAGCTTCTGGAATGACGCGCTCGAGGCGTTCCGGACCGAAGCCGAAAAACCCGAGGAGAAGACAGATGACGACGACGATAGAGATCGCCCCGGTCCACAAGACAATCCGGGTTAAGGCGCCGATCGCCCGCGCCTTTGACGTGTTCACCGCCGGCCTCACCCGCTGGTGGCCGGCCAATCATGGCATCGGCAAGAAGCCGATCGAGAAAGTTCTGATGGAGCCGCGGCTCGGCGGACGCTGGCTGGAGTTCGCCGAGGACGGCACGCAGACCGTGGTCGCTACGATCACCCATTGGCAGCCGCCGCATCGTGTCGTGATGCTGTGGCAGGTGAATGCGCAATGGCAGCCGGATCCGAGCATGCGGTCCGAGGTCGATGTGCGCTTTACGCAAGACGGCGCCGACGCGACGCAGGTCGTCCTGCTGCATCACAAATTCGAGACCATGGGCGCGGAAGCCGGCGCATTGATGCGCAAGGATGTCGATGGCGGCTGGCCCGGCCTGTTGGAAAGCTTCGCCGCCGAAGCGGAACGCAGCCGCGGATAAGGCGCGATCTTCACTCAACGACATAGATCACAAGGAGATCACAATGAGCGAGTTCATCGTTTATGGCGTCCCCGGCAGCCCCTTTGTGCGCAGCGTCTGCCTCGGGCTCGAAGAAAAATCCGCGCCGTATCGGATTCAGGGTTTCGGCCCCGGCGAAATGCGTAGCGAAGCGCACCTCAAGCGGCATCCGTTCGGGCGCGTTCCGGTCATCGATCACGCCGATTACAGGCTGTACGAGACGCAGGCGATCTTACGCTACATCGACGCGGCAATTCCCGGCCCGTCGCTGCAGCCCACCGAGCCCAAGGCGATCGGGCGCATGAACCAGCTCATCGGCATCAACGATTGGTATTTGTTTCCGCAGGTCGCGCGGATCATCGTGTTTCAGCGCATTGTCGGGCCGGCGCTGATGGGCGTCACGCCGGACGAGACGGCCATCGCCGCCGCCGTCCCGGCTGCCGAACTGTGTCTCGGCGAGCTCGATCGCCTGGTGGGCGATCAAGCCTTTATGGCCGGCGACCGGCTGTCGATCGCCGATCTGATGCTGGCGCCGCAACTCTATTACCTCGCGGCGACACCCGAAGGCAGCCGGATCCTGAAGGGCACGGCACTGCTGGCCTGGCTGGAGCGGATGAACGCCCGTCCGAGCATGTGGGCGACGCTGCCGCCGGAAACGTTGCGGAAGGCTGCCTAGGCTCAGACGAACCAAGACCCCGCGCTGGCCCGGCGCGCGGGGCATCAGGGGGCTCGTCCAACCTCTTCGAGTTCGGTGCGCACGTCCCACAATTCGGGGAAGAAGACGCGGCCGGCGATCTGCTCCAGATAGCCGACCCCGGACGTGCCGCCGGTGCCGCGCTTCTGGCCGATGATCCGCGAGACGACCTTGAGATGCCGATAGCGCCACAGCGCGTAGGCCTCGTCGAGGTCGACCAGCTTCTCAGCGAGTTCGTAGGCATCCCAATAGGTGTCCGGCGCCTGGTAGATCTGCTTGACGGTCGCGACGATCGCCGGGTGGCGCTGATAGGGCTGGGTCACGTCGCGCTCCAGCACCTCGCGCGGGATCGCGAGGCCGGAGCGGCCGAGAAAGCGCAGGTACTCGTCGTAGAGGCTCGGCGCCTCGAACGCCGCCTTGACCCGGGCATGCGCCTCGGGGTCGTGCTCGAACACCGCGAGCATCCGCGGGTCCTTGTTGCCGAGCATGAACTCGATGATCCGGTGCTGGAAGGATTGGATGCCGCTCGCCGGGCCGAGCACATGGCGGAACTGGACGTACTCGCTCGGGGTCAGCGTCGCGAGCACGCTCCACTGGCTCATCAGCTGGTTCTGGATGTTCGAGACCCGCGCCAGGATCTTGTAGCAGGGCTGCGCCTGGCCATGCCGCAAGGCGGCGATCGCGCCGTCGAGCTCGTGGATCACCAGCTTGAACCATAATTCGGCGGTCTGGTGCTGCACGATGAACAACAGCTCGTCATGGTGCGGCGGCGACGACAGGGGCTGCTGCGCCGAGAGCAGCCGGTCGAGCCGCAGATACGTCTTGTAGTCGAGCCGGCCGTGCAGCTCGGTGTGCAGCCCCGCCGCGGGGTGCTCGGACCCGGACTGGTTCCGTGGCCTCCTCACTGAGAAGGTCCGGGAGGTACTGCCTTGAGCGGCGCCGGGTTGAACGGCTCAATCCGCAATGTGTCGGTTTTGAAGATCGCTATCCGCTTCAGCGGGGCGTGGGCCGTGCCGCCGTCGGCGGCGCGCTGCACGGCGTATTGCCACACCGTGATCTGCCCGGCATCGACGAGCTTCTTGGCCAGCGCGTCGATATCCGGGCCGGCTCCGAACGAGCGCAGCTCCTCGTCGGTCAGGCCGATTTCGACCTCGTCCTTGGCGGTGATGATCTTGAATAACTTGACGGCGGCTGTTTGAGCCAGCGCCGTTGCACCCAGACCGAACGCGAGGGCCAATATCGCGGCAACGGCGAGGCCGGTCCGAGAGCGGCGCAGCCAATCAACGTGCATCGTTTTCTCCTATGGTTTGACCAGTATCGGTCGGTCAGGCTCTGTATTTCTCGATTGCCGTGTCGTCGAATTCGAGGCCGAGGCCGGGGGCGGTGGGCATCTCCAGCATGCCATCGACCGGAAGCGGCACGGCGCGCCACAGCGGGAACAGGCGCGGCATGTACTCGACGGTCAGGCCGTTCGGCACCGCGCCGACCAGGTGCACGTGGATCTCCGGCACACCGTGGCTGACGACCGGGATGTTGAAGGCCTCGGCCATGCCGGCGATCTTCAGCCACGGGGTGATGCCGCCGGAGCGCACCTGGTCGATCATCACGATATCGACCGAGCGCGCCTCCAGCATGTGGCGGAACGGAACGATGCCGTAGAGGTACTCGCCGCCTGCGACGGGGGTCGCCAAGGCTGCCGCGACCCGCGCGAGCCCGGGATAATCGTCGTGCGTCGTGACGTCCTCGAGCCAGAACAGGCCGACCCCGGCGTCTTCCACTCGGCGACCGATATCGATCGCCTGCTCCGGCCGCCAGCGCTGGTTGATGTCGCACATCAGATCCATATCGGGGCCAACCGCCTCGCGGATCAGGCGTGCCTGCTCGACCTCGCGGGAGGGTGAGGTCGCACCGGGCAGCCCCAATTGCATCTTGGTCTGGCGATAGCCCTTTTCGCGGAGACGGCCGGCGGCGGTCACCGCTTCGTCGAGCTTGAGGCCGCGCCGCAGCGCGCCGCTGGCATAGGTCGCGATGCGATCGCGGCCGCCGCCCAACAGTTTCCACAAGGGCAGGCCGAGCGCCTTCCCCTTGATGTCCCACAGCGCGACGTCGATCGCCGACATCGCCATCATCAGGATCCCGGCCGGCCCCGACGAGCCGGCGGCGGCACGCAGTTTCGCGGCGATGGCCTCGACGCGCAGCGGATCCTCGCCGATCACCAGCGCCCCCAGCTCGTCCACCGCGTGCCGCAGGGTGCGGGTCAGCGCGCCGCCGAAATAGGTCACGCCGAGCCCTTCGACGCCGTCATCGGTGCGCAGCCGCAGCCAGACGATCGGGTTCTTGGCGTTCGGGTTTTCCGAGAAGCCGGCGAGCGGCTCGTCATTCGGCAGCAGCACGATGCCGGTTTCCAGCGAGGCAATCTTCATTGAGGCACCCTCGTGTAAGCGCGCCGCGCGGCATTCCAGCGCCAGTCGGTGCGCGCAATCGCGATCATCTCTTTGCCTTGCGGCGTTTGGCAATCCGGTGCGAGCCGCCGGGTGGCGGTTTTGACATAACCGGTGATGCGGGCAAACGGGCCGTGATCCGGCGCGATGCCGACCGTCGCTTCGCGGGAAACCGAGCGGCGGCAATCCGTCTCGCTCTTCGCGAATATCGAGTCGATCGATGACAGCTTGTCGGCGGTGGCCAAGATCAGGGTCTCGATATCGTAGCCTTCCCCGGCATTGATGTGGAAGCTGGTGACGACAGCAAGCTGCCCGTTCGGGCCGAGCGAGCGCGTGAAATCGCGCCCGAAGGAATAGTTCTTGTCCTGCTTGACATTGACGGCGTCGAGCAGCTTGCCCTCGCCGCTGCCCTCGAACAACACGAGCGGAGCGACGCAGGAATCGCCATCGGTCGCGATGCCGACGATCAGCCGCGGTTTGTCGGCGATGCGGGCTTGCGAAACTTCGAGCGAGCCGAGCTTCAGCTCGTCCGGGCAATCATCGGTGAAAACCCCGTCCTTTTCGATCGGCCGCAGCGCGATGTCGCCACGCACGATCGCCTCGTTCTTCGGTCCAAGGGCGATGTCGGGGAATACCTGCCGGAGCAAATCCATCCAGGTCTTGCCGGGGATTCCAGGCACCGCCGCGGTGAAATCGTCGACGCTGTCGGCGGCGGCCGGCGGCACCGCCAGAGCGAGTGCGAGGATCATCGCGGCAAGGCGGATCACGCCGCGAAGCGCCGCACCGCATCCTGGTTGAAGGCAAGACCAAAACCCGGCTTGTCGGACAGGATCATGTCGCCCTTGTCGACCGCCGGGGTTTCCTCGAACAATTTGAGCATCCACGGCATGTATTCGACGGTCAGGCCGTTCGGGATCGCCGCCATCAGATGCGCGTGAAACTCGGGGATCACATGACTGACGACCGGCAGGTTGAAGGCCTCGGCCATGCCGGCGATCTTCAGCCACGGCGTGACGCCGCCGGCGCGCACCAGATCGATCATCACGAAATCGACCGAGCGCGCCTCGATCATGTGGCGGAACGGCACGATGCCGTAGACCAGCTCGCCGCCGCAGACCGGCGTCGCCAGCGCGGCGTTGACCCGCGCGATGCCGGCGTAGTCGTCATGTGTCGTGACATCCTCGAGCCAGAACAGGCCAACCCCGGCCTCCTCGACGCGACGGCCGATGTCGATCGCCTGCTCCGGCCGCCAGCGCTGGTTGATGTCGCACATCAGATCGATGTCGGGGCCGACCGCCTCGCGCACCCGCCGCATGCGCTCGACCTCCTTCGCCGGCGAGGTGTCGCCGGGCAAGGCAAGTTGCGTCTTCATCTGGCGCCAGCCCTTGTCCTTAAGCGTGGCGGCGGCCTTGACGACCGTGTCGAGCGGCAGGCCGCGGCGCAGCGCGCCGCTGGCATAGGCCGGAACCCGGTTGCGCAGGCCGCCGAGCAATCTCCACAATGGCTGGCCGAGCGCCTTGCCGCGGATGTCCCACAGCGCGATGTCGATCGCCGCCAAGGCCAAGGTGAACATGCCGCCGGGGCCGGAGCCGCCGGCCGCGTCGCGCAATTTCTTGATGATCGCCTCGACCCGGTGCGGGTCTTCGCCGACGCACAATTCGCTGAGCTGGTCGATCGCGCTCTTCAGGGTGCGGGTCAGCGCGCCGCCGTAGAAGCTGACGCCGATCCCCTCGATGCCGTCATCGGTGCCGAGGGTCAGGATCACGATCGGGCGGGTACTGCCCTCTTTCTCGACCGCCCCGGCGAGCGGCTCGTCCTCCGGCACATTCAGAATCTGCGAATGGAAGCGTGAAATCTTCATGGCATTTGCCCTCAACTATTTCTTGTCATTGCGGGGAGCGGAGCGACGAAGCAATCCCCGTCAGGCGAGCACAATCGGCGGGAGATTGCTTCGCTTCGCTCGCAATGACAGACGAGGCCTACGCGCGGTAGCGGTCGATCGTGGCTTGGTCGAATTCGAGACCGAGGCCGGATTTGGTCGGCATCGCCAATTCGCCGTTCTGCTGCACCGGCACCTCTTTGAACAGCGGCACCAGCCACGGCATGTATTCGACGGTCAGGCCGTTCGGCATGGCACCGATCAGGTGGACATGCACCTCCGGGATCAGATGGCTGACGACCGGCAGGTTGAACGCTTCGGCCATGCCGGCGACCTTGAGCCATTGCGTGATGCCGCCGACCCGCACCAGGTCGATCATCGGAACATCGACCGAGCGCGCCTCCAGCATGTGGCGGAACGGCACTATGCCCCAGACGTATTCGCCGCCGGCGACCGGGGTCGACAGGGCATCGCTGACCCGCGCCAGCCCGGCGAAATCGTCGGCGGTCGTCACATCCTCGAGCCAGAACAGGCCGACCCCGGCATCCTCGACGCGGCGGCCGATATCGACCGCCTGCTCCGGGCGCCAGCGCTGGTTGATGTCGCACATCAGCTTGATGTCGGGACCGATCGCCTCGCGGATCTTGACCATGCGCTCGACCTCGATCGCCGGCGGCGGGTCGCCGGGGAGCGCGAGTTGCGTCTTCATCTCGCGCCAGCCCTTGTCCTTCAATGTCGCGGCGGCCTTGACGACGCGGTCGAGCGACAGGCCGCGCATCAGGGCGCCGCTGGCATAGGTCGGCACCCGCTCGCGAGCCCCGCCGAGCAGCTTCCACAATGGCAGATCGAGCGCCTTGCCGCGGATGTCCCACAGCGCGATATCGAGCGCCGACAGTGCGAGATGATAGATGCCGCCCGGACCGGCCGAGCCGCCGGCGGCGTTCTTCAGCTTCTGCTGGATCGCCTCGACCCGCTGCGGGTCGTCGCCGACGCATAGCGCGCCCAATTCGTCGATCGCATGGCGCAGGGTGCGGCTCAGCGCGCCGCCGAAATAGGCGACGCCGACGCCCTCGATGCCCTGATCGGTCTCGACCCGCACTGTGACGATCGGGCGCTTGCCGTTGGGGTTTTCGGCGGCGCCGGCGAGCGGCTCGTCGGCCGGCAATTCGACGAGTTCGGTGCGGGTTCCGGTAATCTTCATGGCTGACCTCGGACGGTTGGGGGATAGGGCTGGCCCCAGGCTCCCCGATGTCGCGGCATGACGCAACAGCGGAGCGCGAGCATCACGCCTTGACGCCGAGCTTGCCGGTCTCTCAGAGATCGGCGAGGCGGATCCAGGCGCCGAGAGCGATCGACAGCGCGGCGCCGAGCACGATCAATGGCACATTGCCGGCGCCGAACAGCAGCAGCCACAGCACGAAGGCGACGATCGCGGTGAAGATGCCGCCGATCAGCGACGGCAAGGCGCGTTTGACGCCGATGTCCCTGGGAACCTCCGCCATACAGTTCACGCCTTAGCCGGCGCCAGCCGGGAATCCGCCGCGGTGGCGCGCGCCTTCTTCAAATTCCGCTTGCGGAACCGGCTGTCGTAGCCGTTGAAGATATGGCCGACGAGGCCGCGGTCGAGATCGCTGGTGCCGAACAGCCAATCGGCGATCGGATAGGTCAAATTCATGTTGGTGCCCATCATGATGGCCGGGTCGTGATGGGCGATGTGGTGCCGCCGGATCGTGTTCATGAACGGGATGTGCCGGACGATGCGGTCGTCCTTGACGTGGCAACCCCAGTGGAACAGCTCGTAATTCAGATAGATGCCGGTGGTCGTCGCAACCAAGAGCCAGCCGGCATTGGCCGACCACAGCCAGCCCAGCACCAGCGCGCCGGCCGCCGACATGCAGATGAAGGTGGTCAGCGCATAGGGCGGGAAAAAAGTGATCCGGAAGTCGCGCGCCGTGTCGATCGTCGGCTCGTGATCGGTGAAGAACTGGTGATGCGCCAGGGTGTGGCGCTTGTAGATGCCCATGAAGCCCTTGACCGGCCGGTGCATGACGAACCGGTGCAACGCCCATTCGAAGATATTGCAGGCGAGGAAGGCGGCCGGAACGACCAGCCATTCGAGCCAGCTCGGATCGTGAATATGGCGGGCGCAATACCAGATCGTCGCGATCCCGAGCGCGGCGATCACCAGCACATGCCCGAGCCCGCTGTACCAGGGCGAGATGCGGGTGCGGTAATCGGCGCGGAACGCCGCCTGGCGTGCTGTCATCATCGGGCAACCTCCGCCGCGCCGGAGGCGCGGCCATCTGCTCCTCCGGCCGCAAATCAACACCCACGGCGCTCGTTTGACAATATGATGCTGGTTAGCGGCATTGTCGCCGCCCGGACATTGTTGGCCTTGTCGGCGGATCAACGCCGAGATCGAGCGGAGCGGCTGAGCGGAGGGCTGGGGCGTGAAGATCGGGGTCCTGCAATTCTTCAGCTGGCCGGAGCGGCGGGTCGCGCTCGACCAGGTCTTTGCCCGCGCCTTGCAGCGCATCGAGGTGATGGACCGCACCGGCTATGACGCGGTGTGGCTCGCCGAGCATCATTTCAGCAGCTTCAGCGTGTGCCCGTCGGTGCACATGGTCGGGGTGCTGGCCGCCGCCCGCACGACGCGGCTGCGCATCGGCACCGGCGTGTCATTGGCGCCGTTCTATCATCCGCTGCGCCTCGCCGAGGAGGTGGCGCTCTTGGATCAGCTCTCGGGCGGGCGGGTCAATTGGGGCGCCGGGCGCGGCTTCGCCCGTGTCGAGTTCGAGAATTTCGGGGTGCCGCCTGAGGAAAGCACCTCGCGCTTCCACGAGGCGGTCGAGATCGTCTTGCGCGCCTGGACCGAGGAGCGCCTGACCTTTGCCGGCGAGCATTTTCATTTCGACGGGGTCGAGGTCTTGCCGAAGCCGATGCAGCAGCCGCATCCGCCGGTATGGATGGCGGCGACCTCGGAGGGCGCAATCGATTGGGCCGCCGGGCGCGGCTTCTCGATCCTGATGGACCCGCACGCGGCGCATCGCGATATCGGCCGCAAGCGGCAGTATTATTTCGAGAAGCTGACCGCCGCCGGGCATTCGGCGGCGGGCCGCGAGCTGCCGGTGGCGCGTCTCGTGGCGCTCGGCGACACCGCCGAGGAAGCGGCCGAGACGGCGCGCAGCGGCGCGCAATGGATCGTCGATTCCTATTTCGGGGCGCAGCACAATCCGGTCGGCATCGCCGATCCGAGCGCCCCCGGCGCCGACCGGGTCAAGCGCTATCTCGACGAGGTCATCCTGCATGGCACCCCCGAGGCGGTGCTCGACCAGATCCTCAAGCTGCGTGAGGAGATCGGGCTCGATTACCTGCTGGCCGCGCCGCTCAGCCACAAGACCTTCGGCCTGTTGACCGAGAAGATCCTGCCACGCCTGCCGTGATGGTTTTGGCTGAGGCTGCCGCCGGTACAAACCCTCGGGCGCAATCAGATGCCCGTGCCCGGGCTTGTCCCGGGCATCCACGTCTGTTTTCGGCCGTGGTATCGGCTTGAAGACGTGGGTGGCCGGAACAAGTCCGGCCACGGGGTATGTTTTGCCTCAGGTTTGGGTGGCGGCCCAGTGCGTGATGATCGTCTGTAGCGCGGCGAGGCCGTCGGTCAGCGCCGCCGGTCCCGGCTGCAGGATCAATGGCGATTTGATTTCGTGAACCGCGTCGTCGATCACGGCGGGGACATCGGCAAAGCCGGGGCGCGCCCGCACTCGCTCGGGGCGGAATTTCTTGCCGCACCACGAGCCGATGATGATGTCGGGCCGGCGCGCGACCACGTCTGCGGCGGTCACGATCCGGTCCTTCGCGGCGGGCGACCCGGCACGGTCGGCGAAAATGTCGATCCCGCCGGCGGCCTCGATCAGCTCGGACACCCAGCCGATCGCGCTGATCAGCGGCTCGTCCCATTCCTCGAAAAACACCTTTGGATGGCGCGCCAGGTTACGGCGGCGCGCGCGTGCCTCGGCGAGCCGACCGGCCAGTTCCTCGGTCAGCTGGCCGGCGCGCTCGCCGGCGCCGACCATCGCGCCCAGCATCCGGATCATGTCGAAGATGCCGGCGATGGTCCGCTGATTGAAGGCGTGGACAGCGATGCCGCGGCGGATCAGCTCGGCGACGATGTCGGCCTGCAGATCGGAGAACGCCAGAACCAGATCCGGTTCGAGCGCCAGGATCTTCGGGATGTCCGCCGAGGTGAAGGCGCTGACCCGCGGCTTTTCGCGGCGCGCCTGCGGCGGGCGGACGACATAGCCGGACATCCCGACGATGCGGTGCTGCTCGCCGAGCAGGTACAGCGTCTCGACCGTCTCCTCGGTCAGACAGACGATCCGGCTCGGCGGGAACATCAGGCCGCTTCGGTTATCCGGCGCATCACCCGCCGAGCGTCACGCCGGCCAGCGTGCCCATCGCATAGGTGACCGCGGCGGCCAGATAGCCGATCAGCAGCTGGCGGAACGCCGAGAAGACGACGCTGCGGCCGGTGAACAGCGAGGTGCCGGCGCCGATCGCCGCCAGGGCAACGCCGCTCGCGACGACGCTGGCGATGACCGCCGTTCGGCCGCCGAGAAACAGGAACGGCGCGACCGGGAAAATGGCGCCGACCGAAAACAGCAGGAACGAGGAGGCGGCCGCGGTCCAGGCCGAGCCGCCGAGCGAGTCCGGGTCGATGCCGAGCTCCTCGCGGACCAGCGTGTCGAGTGCGGTGTCCTTGTTCGCCATCATCTGCTGCGCCAGCGCCTCCGCCTGCGGCCGCGGCAGGCCTTTCGCCTCGTAGATCAGGGCAATCTCCTCGATCTCCTCCTCCGGCGCCTGTTCGAGCTCGGATTTCTCGATCTCGATCTGCTTCTGGTAGAACTCGCGCGAGGAGTTGACCGACAGCCATTCGCCCATCGCCATCGAGCAGGCGCCGGACACCAGGCCGGCGAGCCCGGTCAACAGAATGGTTTGCTCGGCGAGCGCAGCCCCGGCGACCGCCATCACCAGGCTCAAATTCGACACCAGCCCGTCATTGGCGCCGAGCACCGCGGCGCGCAGCGCATTGCCGCCCATCGCACGATGCCGCCCTTCGAGCCGCGCCAGCGCGCTGCCTTGCAGTCCGCCCGGGGTGGAGCTCTCGATCGCCTGGACGACACGCGCATGGAAGCGTTCGGCGGCGGGCAGCCCGCCGGCAACCGCCTCGGATTGGGCGTCGTATTGCCCGCTGTCGCGCTGCTCGAGCCGGTTGATCGTCGGCAAGACGAATTGCGGCCCGAAGCGCCGCGCCAGCCAGGCCAATGCGCGGGTGCGCCAGCCGAGCCCCAGCCGCCCGGCCCGCGCGCCTATGCGGTCGAGCTGCTTGCGCCAGAATTCGGCATGCCCTTCCTCGACCGCGGCGAGCCGGCCGTAGACTTCCTTGAGACGGGGATCGGTTTCCGCGTCGGCCAGCGCACGATAGAGAGCGGCGCCGTCGACCTCGCCTCGCAGATTGGCGCGATAGCGCGCCGCGGCCTCACGATCGGTCATCGCTGCCACCTCTGCGGCGCATCGTAGCGCAATCAGCGCTGTCGGATCAGTTGGACGAGTTCCTGCGGCCGGAGGGGGGTCGCGTTGACCTCGATGCCGAACGCGGCCAAGGCATCGCAGACGGCGTTGGCGATTGCCGCCGGCGGCGCCACCGCACCGCCTTCGCCGACCCCTTTGACGCCGAGCGGGTTGAGCGGCGAGGGCGAATGCTGGTGCGCGATCTGTATCGGCGGGACATCGCCGGCGATCGGCAGCGCGTAATCCATCAGCGAGCCGCTCAGCAGCTGGCCGTTGGAATCATAGGCGATCGCCTCGCCGAGGATGCCGCCGAGCCCCTGCACGGCACCGCCCATGATCTGGCCCTCGACCAGCATCGGATTGACGACGACGCCGCAATCATGCGCGACCGCGTAATTCTCGACCGTGACCCGGCCGGTGTCGCGATCGACCTCGACGATCGCGGCGTGCACGGCATAGCTCCAGGTGACGGTCGGCGGCTGCCAGTAGGCGATCTCCTCGAGACCGGCATCGACACCCGGCGGGCGGGGGTTTTCCCACCCCGGCCGCGCCGCCTGCGCCACCTTGGCGAGGCTCAGCGTCGTGCCTGGGACGCCAACGATGCCGACGCCGCCATCGCGCAGTTCGAGATCGGCCGGGGCGCATTCCAGCAGATTGGCGGCGATCGCGAAGACTTTCTCGCGCAGGCGTCCGCTGGCCTGGTGCATTGCGCCAGAGGCGGTGACGGTGCTGCGGCTCGCCATCGTGCCAAACCCGATCGCGATCGAGGCGGTGTCGGCAAACGACAGCACGATTTCGTCGGGCTTCACCTTCCACAGATCGGCGACAATCTGGGAAAAGATCGTCTCCATGCCCTGGCCCTGGGGAGCGGCGCCGCAGCTGACATAGACCTTGCCCGACGGGTCGATGCGGACGAAGGCGCTTTCGAACGGCCCGACCCCGGTGCCTTCGATGTAGCAGCCGATGCCGAGCCCGAGATAGCGGCCCTCGCCGCGCGCATCACCTTGGCGGCGGCGGAAGGCCTCGACCCCGCCGATCGCGTCGAGCGCCTTCTGCAACGCGCCGGGGTAGTCGCCGCTGTCGTAGACGATCGGCTCGCCGTCGCGATAGGGGATGCCGACCCGGTACGGCATCTCGTCGGCGCGGATCATGTTGCGGCGGCGCACCTCGGCCGGTTCGAGGCCGAGGGTCCGCGCCACCAAATCGATCGTCCGCTCCATCGCGAAGGCGGCTTCC
>Ga0210400_10001046_pt1 | contig 28424 bp, 21 predicted proteins | sample IncBWH26MmetaG_FD_155456 | JGI IMG/M metagenome (GOLD analysis project Ga0210400, IMG submission 155456) | Forest soil microbial communities from Barre Woods Harvard Forest LTER site, Petersham, Massachusetts, United States - Inc-BW-H-26-M | ecosystem: Environmental > Terrestrial > Soil >... | reverse complement strand
CCGAAGTGCGGCGGTCGACGCGATAGGCGAGCGTGCCGTACAGGCCCGTGGCGACCAGCAACACGGCGATGACGCCAAAAAAGATGGAGAGGCGGGCAAAGAGGCGGGCCTGCGCGTAAGACTCGTCGAATTGGGCGCGCTGGGTCATGGGTTTCTGTATGGGAAGATTTGGATCGAGGCCGCGGAGAACGGCATGGACGCTGGGGACGAGCGCTTCGGGATTGCCGTGAGTGCGCAACTCGACTTGCATGTTGGGGATCGGAGTGTATTGCGCGAAGGGGAAGTAGAGAGTGGGCTTCGATTTTTCGTCGACACGCTTATACTTGCTGTCGCCGATGACGCCGACGATGGTGAAGGTGTTTTCTGGTCTGTTTTCTCCGACCGTATGACCCAACGGATCTCCCTTTGGGAAAAAGCGTTTTGAAAAGGTTTCGTTGACGAGAACCACTTTGGGCGCGGACCGCGTGTCGGCATCCGTAACGTCGCGGCCGCGGAGAATGGGGATGCCTAGAGTGTGGCAGAAGTCCGGGCCGACGTGGTTCGCACTCATGCCGATTTCAGAAAAAGGCCCCTGGAGCTCCACGCCGTCGATGGTCCATACGCTATTCCAGCCCCAGCCGGAACCTAGGCGGTGCGAGACGAGCGTAGCGGACTCAACGCCGGGAGCTTCACGCAAGCGGGCAAGCAGATCTTGATAAAAGTGCTCCTTTTCCTCGTAGTTGTGCACTGAGAAGGGATCCGTGCCGAACACAAGAAGCCCATCCACGCGAAGGCCCAAAGGCAAGGTCTGATAGTTGCGTAGGGAACGCACGAGCAGTCCCGAGCCAACCAGCAACATGAGGCATAAGGCCATCTGCGAGGCGACGACAACTTTTCCTGACCAAGAGGTCTTCTGGTCGCGATAGGCGGTGGCGTTGGAGGTCTTGAGCGCAACTCCGACGGGGACGCTGACAGCGCTACGAAGCGGGGCCAGCCCGAAGACAATGGCGCAGCTAACCGAGATTGCCAAAGTGAAGAGCAAAACCTGCGAATCAAGCACGAGCGGAATTTCCATGCCTGACCAGGCGGCGAGTGCCTGACTGCCGGAAATCGCAAACATCCAACCCAGGGCCGCCCCACCGGCGACTAGGAGGAAGCTCTCCGTCAGCGTCTGCCGCAAAAGACGGCCGCGGCCAGCACCAAGAGCGATGCGCACCGAAAACTCGCGGGCGCGAGTGGCATTACGAGCGACGAGGAGCATGGACACGTTGGCACAAGCAATTGCGAGAACGAGTCCGACCATGGCCAAGAGAATCTGGATGGGCTTTTGATAGTCGTCGCGCATATCTTGAATTCCTTGCGTGGAACTTAAGGCCAAAATGCTTTTCTTCGCCTTTGGATCGAGAGTGCCCAGGCCGATAAGCGCGGCGCCTTGAAAGACAGGATCTAACTTCGCCTGTGCCTGAGATTCTGTGACACCTGGAACGAGACGGCCGATCAGCTGAATGCACCACCACTTTGGAGCGCCATAGAGAGTTTTCGGCCCCTCCTCGTCCCATGCATTGATCTCAGGGCGATTCTGAAGCGGAATCCAGAAATCGGTGGAAGAGGCAGACTCGACGCCATAGAAGCCCTGAGCGGTCACGCCGATCACGGTGAATGGAACGCCTTTTACGCTAATCGTTTGGCCGATGGCGGAGGGACTGCGCCCGAAGCGCGTGGTCCAGTAGGAATAGCTGAGAACGAGAACGCTGGCGTGCGCGGTCTCGTCTTCGAGCGCGAACCCGCGGCCGCGCGTAAAGGAAACGCCCAGCCCGGAAAAGAAGTTGCCGCTGACCATGTCGCCTTCCGCTTCTTCGGGATCCTCGCCGATGCGCACGGCCACTTTGTCGACGGCTAAAGGCATATAGGCCATCAAGTCAGAAAAAACGGCGTGCTCTTTGCGAAGCGCTTCAAACACCGGGTAGGAGAAAGACTTGTCGTCGTCACCGGTGGTGCTCACGCCGTCGGGCGGTCCATTGGGAAGGCTCAAGAATACGAGTTGCTCAGGGTTGGGCAGAGGAAGGTAACGAAGCAGAACGGTGTTCATGACGCTGAAGACCGCGGTGTTTCCACCGATGCCAAGACCGAGGGTGAGCATCGCGACGAGCGTGAAGCCGGGGCTTTTGCGCATCATGCGGGCGGCGAAGAGCAGATCCCGCCACAACGTGTCCACTAGGGACTCCCAGCCACCAGAGCGGACGATTTCTTTCGTGCCATCGAGACTCCCACCCTCCAACCGCACTGCCCGAAGCGCATCCTGGCGGCTCATGCCCTGCTTCATCTTTTCCTCGACGGCCATTGCGAGGTATTCGCCCAGTTCTTCATCTAACTCCCGGTTCACCTGCTCCTTTCGGAAAAGGGACCGCAGCCCGCTTCCAAGATTTCGCAACAAGGACATAAGCTCACCCCTACGATGCCTCGAGAATCCTGGCGATTGCTCCCGCCTGCCGGCCCCATTCTCGCGTTTCGCTACTGAGTCTCTGTCGTCCCTTCTTAGTCAGAACGTAATATCTCGCGCGGCGGTTGTTCTCGGTTGCCTTCCATTCGCCATCTATGAGTCCGTCGCGCTGTAGCCGCTGAATTGCGAGAAATAACGACCCCGCATTGGGACGAAAAACTCCCTTACTCATCTGCTCGATGCGGACAGATATCCCGTGCCCATGCATCGGTTCCAGCGCGAGCGTCTTCAGAACAAGCATGTCCAAAGTCCCCTGAACGACATCGCTTGACTTATCCGGCATAAGATCCTCTCTTCCTACTGGCATCCAAGTGGAGCATACGCTTCTCCTACTGGTTGTCAAGATGAGAAAAACCTGAGGCGAGGGTAGATTGGAGCAGGAGCTTAGAGCGAGTTTATGTTGGAAGATTCCAGCAGGGTGGGGATGAACTGCACGCAGAGCAAAGCGAAAAACTGAGAGGCCAAGCTGGAAACTTGAGCCTCTCGGGCCTTGGTTACTCCTTTTCTCCCGATTTTTCGGGGTTAGTACTCTTCAGGAAGCAAAAACGTAGTCACAGAACGGTCAGCCTCCGTAATAATCCACAGGCGGTCGCCTGCGTTTGTTCGGTAGCAGCTTAGGAGCCGGAATCCGTGCTCTAGGCTGTAGTCGTTTTCCTTGCGGTCCTCTTCGGACAAATCGCCCCACTCGCGGTTGACATGGCGCGTGAGGAACTCGCCCGGCTGTTGTCCTGCCCTCTTGAGCGCGGCCAAAGCGCCCGGTGTTGCGACGATCTGGCCCAACTCGAAAGCAGGTTGTTTGCTGATTTGCTGCATGGAAAAACTCCTTTCGGTGGTTTCGTTTTTGCTTCTTAGAGGCACAGCAGAGAGCGGTGCATTAAAAGCAAATGCCCTTCGTGGCGGAGCGAGGCGCTTGGCCGTCCGCGCTGTCAAGGGCGCGTGGTTTTCGCGTTCATCGGAGCGAAGCGGGAGAGCCTTGACAGGAGGAGCGGACGGTCCAGGCGCAGGTTTTCAGCGGGAAGGGCGAGGGAATATCGGTAGGCTGTTTGCCTGTACTTGAGTACAGATTCCTTTGGTTTGGCGGGAACAGTTACACTGGTCTTAGAGACCAAGATGGCGAAAGTGATTCTTAGTCGCGTAGCTCTTGCCACTCTGTTGGCTTGCCTGTTCTGCTCGGCCAGTCGTTCACAAGAGCCTTCTGAGCAGCGGGAAGCTGGTAATGATTCAGTGCATCACTACGTAAGGGCCAAGGACCCGACGTGGTATGCAAAACAGCTTGTTCCATTGCGTCGGGAGATGGTGGAAGTTGATCAGCAAATGCGAGCTATACGCCAGGCTCGTAAAGACGGAAGAGGAACAACTGGCGCCGTTGACCTCGACAAGGCACCTGAAGGTGTAAACGCCGAGGCGGCGCTTCTCCTATTGCAGCAACACCGAACGCAAGTGCTCCAACGGATCTCTGAGATCGAGGATGAGGCGCGGCGAAATGAAGTTGCTCCTGGCGCGATCCGAGCGGAAGAATCGACTGAGGAAAACGGAACTAGCTTCGTAGCGAACGACGCTATGCACAATAGCAGTCCGGAAATCGCCGAGACTAAAGAGTTCCTCCGCCAAGAAAGGGAGCATTTAGAACACGCCAACAATGAGGCCAATCTTCTGCAACGAAAACTGGACCTCGACAAGCACACGGTCTATTCCAATCCCGAATACACCTTGCAGCAATCCAGCAAGGCTAACCTGACAGAAACGCAGAATCAGATTGCGGAGAAACGGGACGAAATCCGGCAAATACAGGAAAAAATAGCCGCCTTAGAAGAACATTTGCAGGACCTGGTTCTCAACGCTGCCAAAAAAGATGGAGGACCGGCTGCCGACGAGGCCAGCATGGTCAAAGTCGAAGAAAAGGGCGAAGCATACTGGCGGAAGAAGTTTGCGGAAATTCACTACAAAATCCGCATGGCGCAAAGCGAGCTCGATATTTTGCAGCGTGAACTGAATGAATCGCTGTTAATCAATGATCCGAATCCACAAAAAGCTCTACGCGAAAACGTTACGCGGCAAAAAATAAACGCTCATCGCAAGGCAACCGAGGATAAGAGAAAAGAAATCGCTGAGTTGCAAAGGGACCTGTCTGATCTTGAAGATGAACTACGCCATGCCGGAGGCGACCCAGGTTGGTCGCGTGAGTAGCAAAGGGTCAGCTGCGGTCCTTCCATAGGGCGCTGACAGGAGAAGCGGGCGGCCCAGGCGGCATTCAGGAACTGGATGTAACCAGGGCGTAGAACAGAGGAAAACGCTTCAAGTCATCTTCGGAAATGGAATCGCTGAGAAGAACGGGTTCCGCACACTTTGGAACGCAGGGCACAAACTGTTCAAAGGCCTCGCGTAGCATCGCGGCGTATTTCTTGCGGTCGTATCCGCACCATCCTTCCCACAAAGCGTAAGCTCGAACGCGATCATTGGGGACGTAGGCTTCGCTGTTTGTAATGACGTATTCGATGTTCTGTCCCGGACGCAGTTTGACTCCGCTTCCAAAAAGTTGCTGCGCTGCTATCGCGGTGACACCAGCCTTTTGGTAATCGCGCGGCTCTTTTGTGATGCGCTTGCTGATGACAAGTTCTCGGATGTCCACTTCCCCATTTGCCAAGCCATCTTCGTAGTTCGCGAACACTCCGCGTGCGAGCTCAAGCTTTTCCAAATAGGAATCGTAATCGTGGGCTTCCGCGAGGATTGCGAGCACTTCGTGCTGCATCCGAGCAAGCAGTGGAGGGGTATCGTTACGCCGACACTCAAGGCCTCGGACTTTTAGCTCGCCATCTTCGGCAACCGCAAAGAAGCGATTCGGCACTGGCACATCTGCGTATTGCTTGGAAGGGAGAAAGACGACATAGCGGTAGACGGACTCAATCGCCAGGGGAAGGCGTGTTCTATCCTCGATCTTCTGGGAGAGCCGCTCGTAGTCCTCGCGCGTCGCTCCTTCTTTCCAAACATATAAGGAGTCCACCAAGGCGTGTATCAGTTCAAAGCCATCGGCCTCCGCAATTTCTTTCGCAACGAGAAGCGTTTCGCGCGCGACTGCGTTGATCGCTTCATGCGCTTCGATTTTGCCGAAACGCGCGTTTTTGTAGCCCGTATATCCGAAGCAACAGACAAGGAGCCACTTCATCGAATCACGTTGCAATTTCACCCTGAGCGCAGTGTCGGGAGGTGATTTCTTTAGCAGCTTCTTGAGTTCGGAGCGCTTGGCGATGAGGCGTTCAACCACGCGGCTCGTGATCCCTCGTCGCTTCTGGCAGATGCGGTACCCGAGTTCGGGAATGCGCGGAGCGTCGGGGCAGCAAGGGCAATTTACGGTTTCAGGGGAGATATTGAAGCGCGCCATGATGCTTGGGAATTGGCTCACGAAATCCAGTTCTGCGACGTTGGGCGTGAAGCCGAGTTTCGGAACGAAGACGAGGCCGCCGCGGTCCGCTACCAATAGCTCGTCAGGCCGCTTCGGATCTTCCGGTTCCGCTTTCTGCTCAGGAATCAGCACGCCGTCGCGATGGGCGAGTTCCATCTGCATATAGGAAATCCCGGTACCAGTCGTGGTGCGCGCCGCATATTGAATCGGAAGTTTGGTGAGCCGGGCCAGTTCCCAGAGGCCGGCGAAGTCGCACTTCTCCGAAATGAACGAGTTCTGTTTGTCCACGTGGATGCGGCCAAAGAGCGTGATGGAACTGGCTTTGAAAAGAATCCTTCCGTAACTCGTGTAGCTGCGCCCGCGGGATTGCTGGACGGCTGCGGACTCGTCGCGATTGAGCGGCAAAGAAGATCGCAGGCGTTCGGCCTGCTGGCGAAGCAACGGAAGAATAGTCGAGTCGCCCCACTCCGAAAGAATCACATCGGGGTCGTGGCGTTTGAGCATTCCCGCAAATTGAATCGCCGGAGGCTCTCCCGTTTCGTCGAGCTCCCAGCAAGTACCGTCCATTTCGATTTCGAGCGCGGCGCGGCGACCGTGCGTTGGATCGATCCGCGCAAGGCCGGATAATCGAATCTGCATGATCTTGAGCGGCGGCATTTCATAGTCGAGCGCCCATTCATCATCACGGCATGCGATGGAGAGAACTTGTCCTTCGTCGTCGGCTTCGACTTCCACAAAGGAAAGCGGAAACAACCGCTTCTCCCAGCAATACAGCGACGCCACCATGAGGTCGCTGTTGTAGAGCTGCAATTTCGAGTCGAGCTTGTGCACCCATCGTCCCCAGCCGATGAAATTTGAGGGACGGAGAACGGAAACTTCGAGGACCTGGCGGGCCGCATTCAGCCAGAGGTCGGTGCGCTCGGTAAATCGCGTGCGAAGCTCTGTGGTTTTGCGTTGTGCGGCGTCCCGCAACCGAATGAGACGCTCCTCCGGCCCCGAAACATAAAAGGCGGGCGCGAAGCTATCGGTCAAACGGTAGTGCGACTGGTTCCGGTCGATCAGCCAGAGCGTCATCCCGTTCTGATTGGGGTAGAGGTCGAGAATCCATCCTTGAAGCGATTTCACAAAGCACCCCAGCGTTCTGAAGAACCTTTTCGACGGCGTCTAGACGCTTTTCCTGGTCGAGGGCGATGGAAAGAAGGATGGCTTCCGTCGGATTGTCGTGGGCCTGATAAGTGGCCGCTTGGGTATAGCAACGCACTCGCGTGAAAAGGCGGTCGAAATGAGACTGGTCCTCCCTTCTCAACGCGCGCCGGAACTTTTTCCAGTGTTCTGCGGCCTCTTGAATCAATTGGACGAAAGTAGGGACGGTTCTCCCCATAGTGGACCTCGGTCTTTCCGGTCAAGCCGGAAGCAGCGGAGTATTTTTCTCGCGGGTAAAGGAAAGTTTGTTTTCGGGAGTGGATTCCACCTTCACGACGTGGTCGGCTTGAGCGCGAAGTCGCTGAAAGAAATCGCGCCGTTTGGTCTTGAACGATGTGGCGTCGGAAAAGACGGCGATGGAAAGGGAGAGCGGCGCGACGTTGCGCAGACCTTCGAGCGCATGTTCGAAGGAAGCGCGCGCTTCGCTATCCCGAACATCCTCGTCGAAATACAAGTCCGGCAACGCCGTGACGATGAGCGCGTCGGCAGAAAACCTCTCCAGAGTCTTGGGCACACGTCGGACAAGTTCGGTCAGTTGAAAACAGGTAAAAGCGCGCGCGACGCGAATAAGGCTATTCACGCTCGATGGGTCAACACCGCGTTCTCTCGCGAAACGCGCTAGAAGAAGCGGACTGATCTGGTTTGCGCCGTCCAGGTACAGAATCTGTTTTTTAGCGAAGAGTAGTCGTGGCAGGAAGTAATGCGAGAGCCTGGGCATTTCGGGACAGCCATAAAACAATGTCAAAGTCCGGTCGGATAAGACCCAGGGGTTCGGAGTTGCCGACCGTTCCGTGAATGCAATGGGTAAACTCATGACAGCGCCGTATCAGCCCTCGATGGCATAGTAGGCGAATAAAAAGCGAACTGTCAAGCGGCCGGTTTGGCCGTCGTGGGCCAGTTTCCGATTGGCCGACAATACGCCCAGAATATCCTTTCAATTCCCACAACTCCATTTGTGGCCCACAGTTTGCACTTGCCCGGTAACGCGACCCTCCAGGCACTTGGATTGAATCGTGGTAAATTCGAGTTCCGAATAAACCTCAACGTAGTCGGTAAGAGGGTTGACACGCCCTAAAAGGCAAGGCACGTTGAGACCCGATCAACGCATAGTTGTGAAATGCTTTTGACAGAATTGTGGGACGATGAGGGAACATTAACCGAGGAACGCGTCAGGAACCTTGACCAGACTGACCGTCTTTATCACTTTTGGCCTAATCCTTTGTTAAAGAATTCCGGGCGCCTTGGCAAAGGGAAATCCAGCTGAGGAGATCTGAAAGGGGGGCAAATGAAACCTAGATCTAAACCCTCAAATGGCAAACGTACTAGTGGAGCCGAGGACGCGAAGGTGTCAGCAACCCTCCCGGAATTCAGACCCATGCGGGGACCGGTCTTGCGCTATGCGCTCCCCGCCTTACCTTTCGTGGCAGGCTTGATGGCGGTAGTTGGTCTCTTACGAGACAAACCATATCTTGACCCGATGTACGCATCCGGAATGGCCGGTGTTGCCGTCGGGCTCGTCATTTTCCGAATCCTACTGAACCGTCTTCCTGAGACATTTCACACACTTTGGATTCAAGAGGTCATCGTGCAAGAGGGGCCGGTGACTTCCGTTCATGAACACCTCCCTCCAAACATCAGGGATGGTGCGGGGGGCTCGCCGACTGCGCAGAGTAATTCGCGGATCGTACATTTCATGGGCGAACTTGACCGGCGTTTGAATCGTCGAGCGCAGTGGGTATTGGGCATACTCGCTGGTACAATTCCGGCAATCTGGCGATTCATCTATTTTCGAAAACACGGTGAGTTCCTGACCGCACGGCCCTTTGGCCATTTGGTGACCGGTAAATTTGCCGGCCTGGCAATCGGGTTTATGGCTTTCGTCGCGGAATCGGCCATAGCCATATTCGTAGGACTTCTCGTTTGGCGTTTACTGGGCATCGGTGTGAGCATTGGCAGGGCCTGCAACGAACTTGGACTCAGGCCCCAGCCGCAACATCCAGACCGCTGCGGCGGGTTCAAGCCCCTTGGTCAGCTATGTTCGCTTGCGGCCTTGGTGGTCACGATACCAGGAGTCTATCTGGCATTGTGGATGCTCTTGGGCGCCTTCATTGCTAAGGACTTGTACGGAAGCACGTACACACGGCTTTACGAACTACTTCTCGTAATTATGCTCATCCTCGTGACCGTCAGCTTCGTTTGGCCGCTTTGGAGCGTCCATCAACTGCTGGTCGAGGAATCAATTCAAATGAAGCCAGCCTTGGACCGTCTGGGCCGAAGGATCAGCAATCTAGCCGCGGATATGTTAAGGGCGTCGGAAGCGGAAACTTCCAACGACCTCGATGAAATGAAAAAATCCTTGGATTCTCTGCGACAGGTTTACGAAGAAAATAAGCGGTTCCCTCTCTGGCCGTTTGACGTTGAGACCACCACAAAACTCCTGTTCGCGCAAGCGATATCGGCGATCGCGCTAATCAAGGATGTATGGGGCTTTTTCCACAAACACAATGGTGTTTAAACATTTTCCGAAAATTTCCGAAAAACTGCCTTTTATCGCCTTGGGCGAATTTCCAACTCCGGTGAAGAGACTTGAACGCCTGGGCGAGGACATCGGAATTTCGAGTCTCTATCTCAAGGATGACGGCCCAAGTGGCCGACTCTATGGCGGAAACAAAGTAAGAAAATTGGAATTTCTGTTGGGGCGGGCACTACTTAATTCCGTAAGGGAAGTTATGACGTTTGGCGCTGCGGGATCAAATCATGCACTAGCCACCGCCATTTATGCACGACAAGTTGGGCTCAAGTGTATTTCCATACTGACACCTCAACCTAACGCCGAGTACGTCCGCAGAAATCTCCTGTTGGCCCACGCTTATGGCGCTGAAATTCATTACTACCAAAACCCTGTCCTGCTGATAGCAGGGGCCAGTTATCAACTTCTTCGCCACAAACTACTCCGTGACCGCTTCCCTTCTGTAATAGCACCCGGCGGAACTTCGCCGCTTGGTGTTGCGGGCTACGTGAACGCCGCATTTGAACTTGAAGAACAAGTTAGAGCGGGACTCCTGCCTGAACCCGACTCAATATACGTGCCCGTGGGCACAATGGGTACAGCCGTCGGGCTCATGCTTGGCCTCAGGGCGGCTCAACTCAAAGGGGAAGTTATCGGGATCCGCGTAGTGTCTTCCATTTTTTCGAATAAAAGATTAGCAGCAAGACTCTTTAACCAGACCGGGAAGTTTCTTCATGGCCTGGATCACTCCTTTCCACTACTTGCATGCACGGAAAAGGATATCAACTTGGAGGACGGGTTTTTGGGGCCAGGCTACGCGCACTTTACAGCCGAAGGCATGAGCGCAATACGGCGCATTAAGGAAACCGAAGGAATCAAGTTGGAGGGAACCTACACAGGGAAAGCACTGGCTGCCCTGATCCACGATGCGCGCAAGAGCGACCTCAGGTCCAAATCCGTGTTGTTTTGGAATACGTGCAACAGCAGGGATCTTTCCGCGGAAGCAGCTAAGGTTGACTATCGAGATTTGCCTCGAAATCTGCATTCCTACTTTGAAAAAGAAGTTCAGCCTCTCGATGGAAAAGGCGAAATAGATGATCAGAGCCCGGGAGGGGCATGATTTCCGAACGTCGTGAAAGACGCTGCTTCCCACAAATCCTCGTCCGTCAACGTGGGCCAAGCCTTAATTCCAAGGCTTCGCGAAGCATCTCGTTCAAATTCAGACTGCCCGTGGCTCACTCGTGCCTGCATCGGGCGATCTATTGGGCTGCGTTGGTGATCAAGAGAATGTAGAACTGTATCCCACGCACATAGTTATCAGGTGAAATTCGCTCGTCTTTACCGTGAATGCGCGCCAAATCCTGCCGGTCGAGTTCCGCTGGGATAAATCGGTACACGCCGGTGGCTATCCCGGAATAGTGACGTGAATCCGTGGCTGCAGCCACGAGTGCTGGGACTGGAACTGCGCCTGGAAACATCTGAAGAACGGCCCCCACAATCAATTTATAGCTGGGTGAGCTGGGACTGGACATTCCGCTAGGGTCATGATGATGTCCAGAAAGTGTCACAGTAACCCGTGGGTCGTGGATTACCTTGATGGCGTGCGATCGCACACGTTCCACATCGTCACCAGGCAAAGTCCTGAAATTCACGATCGCGGTGGCGCTTCTTGGCAAGACATTTTCTCGAATGCCCGCGTTGAATATTGTCGGCGCCGTGGTTGTGCGCACCTCTGCGTTAATTTCCGGCGAGCCGCCCTTCGAAACGATTCGAGGGCCAAACAGCCACAAGTTCGCCAAAACTGCTTTTTCGAAGAAGGGCAACTCAGGTTGCAGCGCTTTCAGGCTTTGACGCACTGGCTTTGTGACTCTAGCCGGCATTTGGTGCTTCTCGAGGTTGTCTATGGCTCTGCTCAGAATTCCGATTGTAGTTTGCTTGGGAGGTAATGCAGAATGTCCGCCTCTTCCCTCCACCGTTAGCTTGAGGTTAAGATACCCCTTCTCGGCCACGCCCACAACCGCGATCGGGGAGTGGATTTCTTTTGCTGCCCTTCGCACGACGCTCCCTCCTTCGTCAAGAACAAATTCAGGAACGATGCCGCGTGAATGCAGGAGAGCAGCTATCTGCTCGCCCCCGTTTGACCCAAGCACCTCTTCGTCATGACCAAATGCCAGATAAACTGTGCGACGAGGCCGGAATTCATGTCCCAACAGAGTCTCCACCGCCTCAAAGATTCCCATCATGCTTCCCTTGTCGTCCAGTGCTCCTCTCCCCCAGATGTACCCTTCTGCGACAGCTCCTTCGAATGGCGGTTGGGTCCATTTTTCTTCACCTTCTTCTTCGGCCGGCACTACGTCCATATGCGCCATCAAAACGATCGGCTGGAGGGTAGGATCCTGACCTTGCCACGTGTAAAGGAGGCTGTACTGCCCGATGACCTCGCGAATGAGGCTTGAATGTACCCTTGGGAATGTTTGTCTGAGATATTCGTGAAGGCCCAGAAACGCGCTGGCATCGAACTTTGCGGGATCCTGAAATGAAACAGTCTTGAACCGGAGCGCCGTGACAAGATGCTTAGTAACCTCGCCCTTGTCTACCCTAAATGCGGTAACCGGATTCACTTCCAGATGCTGGGTGCTCGACCAAGCCGTCTCCATAGATATCAAAGCTATGGCGATAAACGGTCCGGCAAGATACGCAAAGCTGCCAGTCAGGGCACGCTTCTTGCGCCACGGGCGCCTGGGGCCGTGGTGGTTACCACCTCGGAGGGTGGGCATTATCCGCGTGGGTTTGGCAACCATAAATCTGTCCTCGACAATAGGCAAAGCATTTAGTCGTAATGCAGCGCCCTGGTAGGTTCGGCTTGCATTTCATTTTGTAGCGCCAAATCTCGACGGACACCAGTGACAAGCAATTTCAGGGAATTGCCTCAGTGGTCGCGCCTCGGATCGATCGAGCAAGCGAAAGCTGAAGGCGCGAATCGTATGTCGTCCGGAAAACCGAATCGCGATCCGTGTGACATTACACAAACGATTACCGAAAGTTTGTTGCTCATAAGATCGCGGCATCGAAGGAAATCAGTTGGTCTCGGGTTCTCATGTTGATCATTTTACGCCTGCCCGCGTACTATTTGCCGATTCCACAACGTTGACGGGCAAACCGGAATTTGTTTCGGGCCAGAAGTCCGCTTCGCGGACATCACAACTGATCTCCCCGAACCCCGTTTCTGGATAACTTCCGGGTTCCTGACAACACGCCCAGAACCTCGTCTGTTCGTTCCCACAATCGCGTTTCTTGACAGTCTCCGGATGGCCGACTACTCAGGGGTTTAACATCTATTCAGCTATTCCGGCCCTCCGGGCCAAAAGCCCTACTTCTTGCTTTTCCCACCAAGCTTACTGGCCAAGGCACCGACCGGGACTTCAATTCCAAACATCGGTTTCCAAACGCGGTTGATTCTTAACGCTGAATTAAACTCCGTTTGTGTGGTTGGGGGTGCCCCAACAATCTGTTGAGTTTTCATGAATGTCATGCCAACAAAAAAATTGATGCCGACAGGCAGGCCGAGTCGCTTCTGGAGATGAATCCAACTCGTCAGATTCTCTGCAATCCCAAAATAGGGTCGGTACAGGCTCTTGCTTGTCACTGGAATGCCCAAGTTTATGTGGGGAGTCCAGGATTCTTTAGGTGTCAGTGCAGCGAAAGGGAAAAGGTCGAGGAAGGCATATAGTTCGGTGTGAGTGGTCACACTGGACGAAACTGTATTGCTTGCGCTCGAGAACGAGTACCGTGTCTCGCGCACGCCTGGAATAGCTAGTCCGAGACTCACGTCCCAATATTCACGATCTTGGCTGGTAAATGTGCGATTCATTGCACAAGGCGTTGTGTTACCCATTCCGGTACAAGCCACTGTACCTGGGTTCGGAGTTTGGGGTGCGCCTCCCTGTTTTGGATCTATTTGAGCGTTCTGGACGACGGCATCTGTAACTGACATGTCGAAGGGCAGTTTCTTAGTCCCTTCCTGGCACGAGACTGCTACATACAGATCGTGAGTGTCCGGCACGAAGCCCATGAATGCTGCCGATATTCCACCCAAGGCGCTGACGAGCGAGCCCAAGTTAGTTAGATTTTGCGGCGTGCCTTGTGTAACCGTGACCGAATAGGTCGAAGCCAGCTTACCGTAAGTTGGGGCGGGTTTCTTTGTCCCTGGGGTTTGGATCGGGTCGAATCGGTCGATACTCACGATCAGTGCACGAGAGGCGCCATAGATCAGAGGATCCCCGGCACCTGTCAGATCTGATTTGACTAAATCATTTGGGCTTTTCTTAATGTTCCACCAGCCGTGACGAGGACGCCTGTAGACATACCAGTTGCTTGATACCAGCCTCGGTGGGATGTCTTTTTTCGGGTCATCCCCAACGTTGCGCCAGTGCGTTACGTGGAACAGGTAAGTCTGCTTCACGTCTGCATTCGCGGCACAAGCTGGCGCTGAGATGTTTTTCTTTGGTGCGTAACTGTTGGCAAGGTCATACAATTTGGTGCCCGGCTCTTCACCTGGCTTGGATTGTTGACTCCTCTTTTGCCAAAGTAGAACCTTGCCGTCTGATAAGGCCTTGAGGTCGGCGTCAAGGAACTCGAGTTCATCGTCGCCTAGATCCTGCGAAACGGATACAAACGTTCCAGTGACTACATCGTGGATTGCGTCTGATGGCTTAACGTTACCACTACCCGATCCTCCCTTCCCCCCGCCCCCTCCCCCACCTTGGGCTTGGGCTTGGGCAAACGCTGGGCTCGCGGTGACGATGAGTGCAACGAGCAGGGCTATTCTTTCTGTGCGCATGCTAGCTCCATTCTCTGGAATTTGCCGATCACGTTTTCCTTCGATCGTTCAACTTATTGGGGGATCAAAAACATGTGCGGTGTCTTTGCTCTGGGCAGCTACGCCAGCTTGAAGATTTTTCAGAAGAGCATCACGGTTAATCTTCAAGTCGGAACGAACTGCCGACGCTGGCACGTCGATGACAGTCCCGAGAACGTCGGCCGCCGCGGCGTGGATTTTGTCCCCCACTGATTTGAAGAGTTCCGCCATGACGAAGTAGTTTTCGGGAATCTCTTTGATTTGTTGGCTTCGTTCCAACGCCGCAATCGCGATACCTCTGGCATCGCTGAACGCAGGGTCATGAGAGGTCTCATCGTTGGTCGCTATTTCGCTAAGCGTTGTCCCGAAACGTGTAAGGAGGTAACTCTGTTTTTCGGCCGGTAGCTTCTTTACATCGATTTGAGCAAATGCGAGCTTCAACGACTGATAAGCTCTTGCAGTGCCTGCGTCTGTGCTCTTGGTTTGCAGTGCAAGCGAGACGGTCTCGGCTAGGGCGTAAAAGCGCCGTTCGGCACAAAACGGTGGTGCACACGACCCGATTACAGAAGGTGCACCAAGTGCGTTTCTCGCCTTATCCAGTGATTCGCAACAACACGTACACTGCTCTGCATTTTGCAGGAGGTTGGCCTGTGTATTCCATCGCGCGGAGAGCTCTTGCCAGTCAAAAGAAGTAAGGTACGGTAAGGAATGGATGTGGTCACAGGCGTCAGCCGCAGCAAGAAGGACCGATGTCGGCGCTCTATCGAGGAAATATCGCAATACGTATAGGGACGGAACGTAAGAGCCCCGTACTATCTGGTTTCCAATTGAAACGTCCCCCCAGCTGGCGACCGCAACAACATCGCCGGAGGTGTTGACGAGCGGACCTCCGCTATAGCCGAGAGTGATGTTGTCGCGGACCTGGTAGTCACGCGAGCGCGCCGGATCACTGTTGAGAACTGTCGCGGTAATTGCTGGCTGAAAGCATCGCGAATCATCAGGGTTGGTGCAAAGTGGCCCGTAGGCGCTGAGTGCCTCGCCGAATGCGGGTGCACTCTGTGACAAATCTAGAGGCTGAATTTGAAGCCTTTGTGACTCGGTCAGTGGGACTCTAATGAGCGCAATGTCCATCCATTGTTGCGCGCCGATACGGCCACCCGCGACCGCTTCTGCTTGCCGCAAATCGATATCAATTTTCGCCGAAAGGAATGCGCTGTAAATGCTGATACTGACTGGCGAAACACCCGAAGGTACCGAGCCCGCGGTCGACGTCGCGGGGGGAGATAGTGAAATGTGATGTAAGATGTGATCGGCGGTCAGTACTAACCCATCGTGGTCAACGAATACCCCGGTCCCGATTTCGTAGCTGTTGTGGCCGGGAAATTGTGCGTAAATAATGACGATGGCATCTTTGGTCGCAGCGCGACTAACCATTGTCGTAAGCAGAAGCACGAACATCGAGCGGACAAGTATCGTTAGCACGAACCCTCCTCATCTTTCTGATTCATCAATTACTAGACATATTTTTGTACGGATACTATACGAGGTTCTGAATATGTCAAGATAACTTTCCAGACATTCGAATGGGATAGAGGGTTAACGTGTCTAAAACTGCGTGTCTGCGCTCAATTTAGCCTGACAGCCCGTGAACCCGAGGGCGCGCTCGCACAGATTTGACTTTCTTTTTTCCGCACATCTATGGCAGCATGATGCACCGCTGCCCCTTCTCTTCCCGCCTGTGCGCGCGACCTTTCAAGAGGCAGTCTAACTACGCCGAATCGAGAGGTGGCCCGGTTCCTACCATCTAAGTTCATTTCGCTCTACGAGGTACGGCATGAGCATTCTAAAGATCCCACTCGGTCACGACCTGGATTTACAAACCACGGTGGTCGACAATAATGCCGTCCGGCTCTTCGGGTATAGAAGTTCGGCCACGTGGCTCCGTGACCTTGCGGAGGTCACGGCTAATTGCGGACTGACCGTTTTAAAAGAACAGTTAATTACAAGTAATATTAACGTTAAACAAGTATTTGCGATCCTCCAGCCCTCTACAGACGGCCAGGCCCCCAAGCTAAGGGTGCTCTACCGGACGGACGATCGGCTGGTCTGCTACACGCCCGGAGACGGAACGACACTCGACACTACACTTAAAATCGACCAGGATTTCAGCCATACGAAGTACAGTGTGGCCGCAAGCCCCGATGGACTGGTTGTCGTCGCGACGAGCGAAACTGATTTCGCCCCCCCGAACCAGATCGCCATCAACGAGTGCGCCTGGGCAGGGCTCAATCGGGGTGATCCATTCGCAGTCAAGTACATTGCAGTGCCTGACCGATACCGTGGCTCAGTGTGGCACCCGTATCAAAGCCAGAAATGTGTGTGTATAGACGTGGCCGAGTTCGGCCGCCATGAGGTTCACCTCCTGGTGGCCGGACAACATGTTCAGCCGTCGTTCCCCGATCCGGTCATTTGCGAAACCAACCTCGCTTTGGCGGGCGAGGAACCGACCTGGAACGTGCTGGAGGGCGCAGGCAAGCTCCTCGACCTTCACGTTGGCCCGGACGGGCGTGCGTACGCAGTATGCGCCAAGAACGGACTGGACCTGTGGGTGCGGGAGGCTGCCAACCGCTGGAACCGTATTGGTGATCCGACGCAGGGGGCTGTGTCGGTCACTCCGGCCGCTTGCGCCACCATCTTTGTTCCGCGGCAGCCGGCACTTGGAGGTTCGACAGGAGGGAACACGCAGCCTCCAGCCCCAACGGCGCGCTTCGACCGAGTGTTCCTGATGATGGACGGGTCCCACTTGAAGGAGATTACGACGTGGCGCTCCGAGTACGGCAAAGACCCCTTCGCGCTGGCCCTCGACGGTAGGAACGCGATGGCCGAGATTCCTGGGAACGATGCTTACAACCTCGGCACGGGCGATTTCACCGTCGAGCTCTGGGCCCAGCCGATGAAAGCGGGGCCAATGGTTACGCAGCAGTTTGCCACGGGGAACCCATCATTAGACGGGTGGGCGTTTTTCTGGCACTCCGACGGGTCGGTGAGCTTCGAAATCGTCACCCCGAACACGCGCCAAAGTGTCCAAAGTGCGCCGGCGTCCCTGAACGCGTGGCATCACTTCGCCGTGGTTCGTACAAAGGGCGTACTGCAGACATACGTTGATGGACTTCCGAGCGGGTTGCCTGAGAACCCTGGTAACCCCGTCGATCTCGCGACCAGCCGCGGTAGGCTGTTCTTCGGCGTGGACCCCCGCGCACCCGGCGGCAATACGTTCCAGCCTCCACGTTATTTCAATGGGGACGTGGACGAGATTCGTATCTGGAGCCGCGCTCGCCGTCCGGACGAGATCGGTCAGGGACGCTATCACCACATGGATTCCTACCGTCCTGACCTCCGCGGCCAATGGGGATTCGACGCGGGGCTGATTCGAGACAGCTCGGCAACCGGGAACGACGGCCGGTTGCAGGGCGGTGCTCGATTCACTGCGCCCGGTGTCATTTTTCCACCTGAGGGTCAGCCATACGTGCTCGCCCAGACAAAGCTTATGGAGGATTGGGAAATTGGCGCTGACGGAAAGTCGTTGCAGGAGGTGCGAGTCAACCGGACGGTGCTCACACTCTTCGGCGCCGACGGCTCTGTCCGGGCCGCACCCACAGACGATGCTGGCAAAGTGAAGGATAACATCTGGATCTCCGCGAGTGGGAACTGCAAGGTCAAAGTGGGCGGAGTATCGTACACCATCGACGAGCGGACTGAGGTCGGTCTACAGACGGACTACGCCGGCCGCGTTAGCGTAGTGACGCTGTCCAAAGATGAACTGTTACACCCGGTCCTCTTTGTTCGCACGGACTTCATGGAGGATGGCGAGAACATCGTCGTCTCGCCGGATCGGCAAACACTCCATGAGCTTTCCAGAGTCACCAGCCAGCAGATACGGACTCTTTCTGCCAACGTCTCAGAGGCTCAAGCGGAAGGAGTTGCATCGGCGATCCGCACAGCGATGAAGCCATCGCTCCGCTATGGAGTTCGCGACGCGATCCCCCACTCAGGCGGGAGAGGGTACCTCATGGGTTCTTCACCCTCGCCGTATCGCCAATTCTACCTGCCGCAGGACGATTGCGGGTGCTGCCACGCTCACTCGTCTCAGATCAAATGCGACTACCGCCCCCGGCAGGGCCCGCTTATTCGGACGGTGGCTCCCGAGTGCATGGATTGTCCGCACTGGGAGTTTGACTTTGGGACGAAGGGGTTCGGGATCGTCTCCGCAGCCGAAGCCAGCCGGCTCGTGAAATCACTCGAAAGCTCGCAGATGAATGCGATTCGCGCGGCGCAAGGCGCCGGTCTCGTGGGCGCGAGGGAGAGCGATTTTGCTCGTTGGGTCTGTGGCGAGCTGAAGGTTGCAAAAGTGTTCGTCACCACGATCGTGACTGCTGGAGTCAAGACCATCACTGCGGTGTTCGAATACGTCGGCCATCGTTTCGTTCAGGCCCTGGAGTCTGTCGAAGACATGATCGGGCTCGTGGTTGGCATTCTTCGCCAGGCGCTCTCCGGCGTTGAGAACGTGATAGGCAAGCTACTCGATACCCTCAAGAGCGTCTTCAACTGGGAGGACATCGCGGCCACTCGCGATGCGTTAGAGAAAGCCTTCGATACGTTGTGCGACCATGCAATCGGCAGGTTGCAGAACACTGAATTCCACGACCAGGTGCGCGACGGGATCCAGCGTCTGTTCCCGGAACTCAAACGGGCTCGGATCGAGGACAATTCGCAGACCCCCGCGGCGGCGCAGGCACGAAGCAGGCAGGATCCCCTTGGTGATCTGCTGACGTCGATACTCCAGAGTCCGGAGGTGCGGTGGTTCCTCGACAAACTGCATGAGCTGGGTCTGGGCGCGGACGCGGGGCCCCTCTTAGACCTGCCGTTCCTTGAGGACCTCGAGCTCGACCTGCGGCTGGCCGACGATCTCTGCAACTCGGTCCTCGAAAAGGTGCAAGTCTACTTCACGCAAGAAGGTGGGCTCATGGCAGTGACTTCGGACCAGGTCATGGCCGACCTGAAGGGTCTAGTCGACGCCCTCTACACTATCGCGACCGGCCCGATCCTCGATCAGTCCCTTGACCGCGCCGGTGACACGCTCCGCTGGCTGCGTGAACGCTGCGCAAAGGAGCCGATCCACCTGCCTCTGGTCGAGGCACTGCTGGACCCGAGGTCTCTCGGCCGCGCCGCGCGACTGACCCCCTTATCCGTCTTGGCCACGTTGGTGGCGATTCCGCTGACCATCGGTTGCAAGGCCGTTTTTGAGGGTAAGCCCGACCTCAGCGCGTTTGCCGACATTGACCGGAGGCGAGACGACGGGAGCGTGAGCCTCGGTGATGCAGTCGATACCGCGACGAGCTACCAGACGCTGTTGATCACCGTTATGTTTCTCCAGTTCACCTACTCAGTTCTTCAAGCCGGCGTGGACGCACGCACTGTGAGCCTACGGCGGACAGGCGCGGCGGCAGTGTGGCGATTGCCGGGCCCGTTCGGGCAACTGATTGGGTGGGTGTGCTTTCTTGGAGGGTATGTCCTTCCACTCGCTGGCACAGCATTGAAGATCCGCGTCCAACAGCTGCAGCCCGACCGGGTACCGTTTGCGAAGGAGACGTGGCTGGAGCATTGTGCCGATGCCTCGACCTATGTCGGGCTCGCTCCCGTGGCGTGGAAGGCTTACAAGATGAGGCACTTCGCCAGAAAGTGCGGCGTAGGAGGTCTTGGCCAGATTCCCGAGCCTGACTTTTACGGGACCCTCGCCGGCTTTGGCTTGGCTGTTCTCTCTGCAGTTGCCTGGATCTACATCGGCATCCGGAACCCGAAACATCTAGGTTTGGCGATCGGCACCGGGCTGGCGTCGCTCGTGGCACCGCTGGGGCAGCTCGCTCTCATCGATGGGATGAGGACGATTTTCGACGAGGAGGGGGTGCCGGCCGAGTTTGTCGTCAGCGGGATGGGCATCGCCGGTACCGCCCTATCGTCGTGGCTGTACGTGATGCGGAAGTCGTAGCGATGTGGGAGTGTCCGCGAAACTCCCCGACAATCTGCTGGTGTTGTCCGGAGGTCGGCAGGGTCTTGGCTGCCTGCCCCCAAATGGTGGCGGACGCTGCGGGCACCTGACACCTCACCCATGTGTCCGGTACAAACTGTCACCCATGTCTCAGGCTGATCACAGCGTCGCACCTAGACCAAATCGAGGTTTAGGACTGTTCTACAAACCCTCCGCGAACGCGTAGGAACGCAGCGAGACTGCGTGTTTCAGGAAAGCAGCTATTCTAACCCTGCTTGGGCACACCGTTCGTCGCTCTGGCCCGTTTCAGTGAGCATCTTCGGGTCTTTCCACTGTTTTGATTCTTTTGATTAAAATTCAAAAGTCGCAGCGTGAGACGATTGCTTTTCTTAACAAGGCATCTCAACTACTTCGGGCCTTGCCGCGATTCAGACATTCCAGCAAAGCCAGCCGCGACAGCATCCAGGGGAGAAGCGAACACGTACGGAAGCCACGGCTCAGTGCGCTCCGAGCGTAAGGCCCCGTCGTACGACTCCAAGAGCCGTGCGATGGCTCCACGGCCACGATGTACGAGCGCCCCACCTTCGGACTCATAGCGAAGCATACTGCATTTCCGGCATCCCCAGCTTGAACGCACGACACTGGTGGTGAACTGTCCACCTGGCTCCCAGAGGGTGCGTTTTCAAAGAAAGCGTCAAGGTCTGTACGTCTGAATCTCCACCGTCCGCCGATGATGCGCCCCTCGATTTCTCCGCGACTCACGTACTCACGCACTGTCCGCGTGCTCAGTCTCAAGACTTCCGCTGCATCCTGGAGCGTCAGCAAACGGTCTCCAATCGGTTTCGGAGCATCTTTTCTAGCGGACTTGCGCTCCGTTCCCGCTTTTTTTTGGCCGTTCTTCATTTTGATTCTTTGATTTCTTTTCAAAGCAAAAACGTAGGTCCCTGTTCGCGTCCACTGCGTCCAGATTCGGGCGTGGATGCCTTAGAACAATTGCGAGGGCTTTGGAACATCCTTAGAACAAAACCCTCAGTTTGTGAGGCGATTTTCAGAGGTTTCCAGGCGGAAAGGCAATCGAATCATCAGGAGTTATGGAGCGGGCGATGGGAACCCACATCCGAAGCTTGGGAAGCTCAATCAAAAAGCCCAAATTCAACTGTTCTAGCGCTCAATTCAAACGTTCTGACCGGCAGAAAATGCGTCATGGTAGACAATGGGCTCGATCAACAGCTTATTTTCACCTGCATCCTTGAGTGCCTCGATGCCTTCCGGTGTTGCTTCCACCTGCAATCGCCACGGGCTCGGACTGTTTCCGACAGGCTCCACGCCGGGAGTATGCCTCACTATCTCCAACAAGTTCCCGCCAAGCGTTTCCCGCGCTTCGCGCTTGAAGGGATCATCGGGAAACGAAAGGACGGCCTGTACCAGCCGGGAAAGCGAAGCGGTGCGTGGATCAAGTATCGCCTGAATCGTGGGCAAGAGTTTGTCATTGACGTGTACTTTCCGGGAGCACACGGCTTTGACTCGCTGATTGTCGGCTACTATGACGGCGACAACCTGGTGTATGTCGCAAGAACTCGGAACGGGTTTGTCCCGGCCTCCCGGAGACAAGTGTTTTCGAAATTGAAACATCTCGTGACCCCCGCCTGCCCATTCGTAAATTTGCCGGAGACGAGGCGATCACGATTTGGGGAAGAACTCAACGCTGAGAAGATGAAGAAAGCAGTTTGGTTGAGGCCAGAGGCCGTCGCTCAGGTTGAATTCCTCGAATGGACCGAGGGAGATAGGTTGCGACATTCGAAGTTTGTCGGCTTGCGCGAGGACAAGAATCCTCGAAGCGTGGTCAAGGAGCAAGCCGGCGAGCCCTGAATAACTTCCTGTCAGCCCGTAATCCGTCCAGGATCGATGCGAAGCGCGGAGATCACTCCCTACAAGCCGGGGCTTAATGCTCCCGGCGTCCGTTTTGTGATAGGGTCTTTCCCACCCACCGATGGAGCTCGTCCTTCTAGGGACGTAAAAACAATAATCGCCAGGTCCGTAGATGGAAGAATCCAAAGCTACTCAAGAGGAGGACACCATGACCCAAACCACTGGTACTCAACGAAGCAGCGAACAGGCAGATGCTATTCGTCCGTTTCAGAAGGTGAATGTTCCGGAAACCGAACTCACCGAATTGCGCAGGCGCATCAACGCGACAAAGTGGCCTGAACGAGAAACGGTCACAGATGCAACCCAAGGAGTGCAGCTCGCGACGACTCAAGCGCTCGCGCGCTATTGGGGCACCGAATACGACTGGCGCAAGTGCGAGGCAAGATTGAACGCATTGCCCCAATTCATCACCGAAATCGATGGGCTGGACATTCATTTCATTCACGTTCGTTCGAAACATGAGAATGCGTTGCCGGTCATCGTGACGCACGGCTGGCCCGGCTCGGTCGTCGAACAGCTGAAGATCATCGATCCACTCACCAATCCCACGGCTCATGGCGGGAGCGTATCAGACGCCTTCGATGTCGTGATCCCGTCGATGCCTGGCTACGGCTACTCAGGCAAACCGACCACGACCGGTTGGGGCCCTGATCGCATCGCACGCGCATGGGACGTGCTGATGAAGCGACTCGGGTACACGCGATACGTCGCGCAGGGCGGCGACTGGGGCGCTGTCGTCGTCGACTTCATGGGTGTACAGGCCCCATCAGGGTTGCTGGGCATTCACACGAACATGCCAGGGATCTTTCCAGCTGATATTGACGCGGCGGCTTTCTCCGGTGCGCCAGCGCCGTCGAGTCTCTCGGCCGATGAGAGGGTCGCGTACGAGCGTTTGCAGTTCGTCTATCAAAAGGGAATCGCCTATGGGTTCCAGATGGGTCTGCGGCCGCAGACGTTGTACGGAATCGCGGATTCACCCGTTGGCCTGGCGGCTTATTTCCTCGATCACGACGCTCGCAGCTACGAGCTGATCGCACGCGTGTTTCAGGGACAAGCCGAGGGCCTCACTCGCGATGACATCCTCGACAACATCACGATCACCTGGCTGACGAACACTGCCATTTCCGGAGCCCGTCTCTACTGGGAGTATTTTGGCAAAGGGTATTTCAATGCCAAAGGCGTCTCCATCCCGGTTGCCGTGAGCGTCTTCCCCGACGAACTCTATCCAGCCCCGCGGAGCTGGGCAGAGCGGGCGTACCCCAAGCTCATTCACTTCAACAAGCTCCCCAAGGGCGGGCACTTTGCGGCCTGGGAACAGCCGAAGCTCTTTTCAGAAGAGGTTCGCGCGGGCTTCAGATCGCTGCGCAAAATAGCAGTAGCAGCGTAGTTGCGGTTTGGCGCGGAAATCGATAAACCTCGTGCGGAGTCGATGGACTCCGCACTTCTCTTTTTCTCATACCCCGAGGTTCGGGGACAGCTGTCGTTGTTGGCGTAACATCGCCATAGCGCTCACAATGCCAGATCGCGTCACTTTCGTGGATAGTCGGCAAGCCTGAAGTAATGGTGCGGTCGGGTTACTGACATAACTTCGGCATAGCCCGTGACTCGGGCACAATCACCAAGGTTTCAGAAACGACTGCATGTCGGGCCTTGGCGAACACCCGTGGCGAGGCAAGATTGCCCAAACGAAAGGGGTCGGCCATCACCATGACTAAAGACGACATTCAGCTACTTTACGAGTTCGACCGCTGGGCGAACAACAGGGTTTTGCAAGCGGCCTCCACTCTCAGCGCTGAGGAGTTCACGCGTGATCTCGGCGGTAGCTTCCGTTCTGTGCGAGACACGCTTGTGCACATCGTCCGCTGTGAGGAAGGTTGGCTAACGTGTTGGAAGGAGCCGTCCCCCAGCTCCACCTTCGTCATGGACTTTTGGAAGCGGCACCACGCCCTATTTAGTCCGAATGCGTTTCCTGACCTTGCTGCGGTACAGCTAAAGTGGGCGGAAGTCGAGAGAGAACAGGTCGAGTTTGTGAATCGCGTAAAGAACGAATCCTTGGGAAGGATGCTTCCTGTCTACGCAAAGCAAATCAGTCTGGCGCACCTCATGCAACATTTGGCGAACCATTCCACTTACCATCGGGGCCAAGTCGCGCTAATGATGCGGCAGCTTTCTGCCGAACCGCTCGCCACGGACTTCGCCATGTTTTTGATGGAGGACCACCGCGAGGCAGCCGGTGCCCGGTAGTCTACTCAACGAAGATTTGATACAGCCGAAAAAGCTAGAGATGGCATCTCCCACCGTACCGGTGGCCGCACCGGGCATTTCGATTGGGGCCGGCACGAGACAACTCCCGGATGGTCGCTAACCGGAAGTTACCAACAGACCGAGTGGTGTACGACACGGGTTCGCTATACTCTCCAGGGTGAACCATTCGCAGATTCTTCTTGGAACTTCATCGTTCACAGCCACAGGATGGCAGGGATCGTTCTACCCGAAGGGTTTGCGACCCGCCGACTATCTCAGCTACTACGCGCAGCACTTTGACACTGTCGAGATTGACTCAACCTTCTATGCAACCCCGAATGTAAGCGTGGTGCGCTCCTGGAATGCCAAAACCCCGGAAGGATTTCTTTTTGCGGCCAAGGTACCACAGGAAATTACACACAAGAGAGTTCTCAAAGATTGCGATGAGGAATTCAAAGTCTTTCTAACGACAATGGCGGCTCTAGGCGAAAAGCTCGGGCCCTTGTTGTTTCAATTCGGGAAGTTCGACAAATACGAGTTCAAGTCACTGGACGATTTTCTAGCCAGACTAGTTCCGTTTCTGAAAAGGCTTCCGAAGGAGCACAAGTTTGCCGTCGAAATTCGCAACAAGGACTGGCTGGTTCCTAAACTCGCGGATGTGTTGCGGGAGCACGGCGTCGCTCTCACGCTGATTGATCAAGGCTGGATGCCGCGGCCCTGGGAGATGAAGGACAAATTCGACCTAATTACCGCCGACTTCACTTACGTTCGCTGGTTGGGGGACCGGAGAGGGATCGAGGAAAAAACGACAACTTGGGACAAGGTGATTGTTGATCGCCAAGGTGATCTCTCCGAGTGGGTCAGTCTTCTCAAGAAGATCCAAGAGCGGCGCATCATGATTCTGGCTTTTGCAAATAACCACTATGCAGGGCATGGCCCTTCGACTGTCGAGCTGTTCCGCAGGCTCTGGGGTATGGAAGCTCGAAGCATGGTTCATCGCCCGCAACAAACGGCACAGCAATCCTCGCTGTTTGATTAGCGTTTAGTGCTGATACGCGACGGGTGAAAACTGGGGTTGGAATTTTGGGCAGAAGGATCTTGCGTTCTTACGCCGGTTAGCTATCGCTGCTTCGAGTTGAGCGCCTACGGGAAATCAGCGCGGCGATTGAGATCGTGATTGCAATTAGGAGCCATGACGCTGGAGGAACAACAACGAATACGAAGGCGGTCTTCATCCTGGGAGGCCCCAAGGCAGCATCTCCGTAGATGGCCAAAGAGGTCACCGTGAGAACCAGCACCACGCCATAGAGCGTCGCACGGGTAAGGACGGACCAATCCTTGGAAACCATAATTGCGAATAGGAGGGCGACAAACGGGGAGAGCACCCAGATCGCAAACAGTATAAGTAGGACGCGAGAAGGATTCCGATGACCTGCTCGGAGCATGAGACCAATTGAGCCGGCAGCCCCAGCCGGCAGCGCGATCAAGGCCGCTGTCCGTAGGACACTAAGACTGCGAAGATTGCTCGTTGCTTTCATTGGGGCTCGATTTTTCTTCATGCATAATACCGTGAGGAGAATAAAGCTAGACCCTCCGAATTTTGCCGAAGAATAAGATCAGGTGCACAGATATTCAGGTATTCTGTGCAACCCGTTTACCAGGCAGAACCGAGCGCTCGTCAGCTAAACGGTAACTTCCAGATTGCGGACGACCTAAGTCTTGTCGGACCTCGACAGTCCAGGGCGCGTCAGATGCCGGCGTACCAGGCGTAGCCGGCTTCTCGAGCCGCAGAGCCGAGGCCTTTGCCAAACCCTTTCAAACTGTCTGTGACCGTCAGACGATTGATGAACTTGATGTTCTTGTAGCCCACTTGCCGAGGGAGCCGCATGCGAAGCGGGCCACCGTGAACCACTGGAAGCTCATTACCGTTCATGCCGTAGCAAAGAAAAGTCTGAGGATGCAGAGCATCGGCCATATCGATGCTGTCCCAGGTGTCGGGTTCCATCGAGTCATATACGACGTATCGGGCTTGTGGGTGGACCCCGACGAGATGCAACACGTGGGAGAGAGGCACGCCAATCCACTCGGCGATGTAGGACCAGCCCTCTTCACACGCGAGTTCGGTGATGTGGCTGCGAGACGGGCAGCTCTTGAGGTCAGCAATCGAGAACGACGCAGGTTGATGGACCATGCCATCTATGGAGAGCCGATAGTCCGCAAATCCACCCGCCTGAAGACGCTTAAAGTCTTCCGTGAGGGGATCGAGGTAGTTCGGGAATGGGCGCGGGGAAATCCGGCTGCGCGGGAATTCGCGCGCCAAGGAATGCCGCGTCAGCAGCCGCTGTGACGCGTAGGTTAGCGTTTCACCCAGGCCGTAGATTCCGCCGGGATCGGGCGGAATCAAGCCGTACTTCTGCGCAAGGCGCGCTGCCACTGCCAATCCCGATGCGCCCGCGGTCGCTGCGAGTCCGGATAGGATCAGTTTTCGGCGTGAAATGATCATGCGTGCTCCTTACGCGTGCCAGTGCGGCCGGTGATCATCGCTCCTGTGCGGCTCCAGAATCCGGCCAGGCAAACCATCGCGACGTGGACGAACAGGAACAGCACTAGGGCCAGCGAGACAAAGAAGTGAATCGTGCGAGCGGATTGACGGCCGCCCAACAGAGTAACGGACCAAGGGAAGGCGGAGGCAAAGGCGAGGGACATCGCCAAGCCGCTCCAAATAACCAAGGGGAATAGAACAAAGATTACGAATAGGTACGTGAGGCGCTGGAGCCCATTGTAGGAAGAGGCCTCTGCCGCGCTCGGCCGCTCAAAGCGCAGGGGTTTTGCAAAGGAGGTCAAGAGCGCCCGCCATGAGAGATCGAGCTTGCTGGGGACCAAGTCTTTTCGGAAATGCCGTGTAAGCAGACCGGAAATTACATACAGCAAGCCTGTCAGCACCGCGATCCAGGCAGCTTCAAAGTGCAGTGCGCGACTCCAGCCGTTCTGGTCGGGCAGCACGTAGCCGTAACCAGTGGGCACCAATCTTCTTGAGGAAGGGATCGGCAGTTGAAACAACGGTTTAGTCAAGACCGTACCGGTTTCGCCCCAATAGAAGCGGGGGTGAGAAATCACAATTTCAATGCCGGTGAGGAGCAGGGCAAAAAAACAGATAGTGGTGATCCAGTGAGTGACGCGGACGAGGGCAGAGTGCCTCGGTGCAAGCTTTGTGACTGGGGCGGTGGAAACAGCGCTCGGAATGCAAGTTTCCGCCGGTAGCTGCGCGGACCCCAATATCGCCATTTTGGCCTCCGCCGACCTTCGACTTGCCCCGATAGAATGGGAGCCATCCTACCACTCTATAGACACTGTGATGGACAAATCACGGTGAGGTAATCAACTGGAACTAATCCCACTTGGTGAGTCCGATATGAGAAACGGCTGGCAGCTATAGGTGAGGGCACGAGGGTCGAGAATCTCTAAGGCCGCGGGGAGATGGAGACGAGGTCCCAACACAGAATTGTTGCCAGGTGACGGGCTAACCGGAAGTTATTCCGAGCCAGTCCGGTTGGGGGAAGTCCGCGTGTAACCCAATCCCGCTCCCGCTCTGATCTCCTCGAAGCCCGTTTCTGGACCGCAGCCCACTTGATGTGCGGTAATCCAACTTATCGGGCACTTGCACATGCGTCGAGCCTACTCAGCCGTGTAAGTGATCTCCATCCGATGAATGAGGAAACATGATAGGGCAAGAATCGTGATGGTAAGAAAGAGCAA
>Ga0210400_10001045_pt1 | contig 28429 bp, 28 predicted proteins | sample IncBWH26MmetaG_FD_155456 | JGI IMG/M metagenome (GOLD analysis project Ga0210400, IMG submission 155456) | Forest soil microbial communities from Barre Woods Harvard Forest LTER site, Petersham, Massachusetts, United States - Inc-BW-H-26-M | ecosystem: Environmental > Terrestrial > Soil >... | reverse complement strand
GCGAGGATGTCGGCTATCGCGAGATCTACGATCTCGTGCATGGCAAGGATTTTATCGCCGGCCTCGGCGAGGAGGGCTTTCGCGCTAATGTGCGCACGCTGATCAAGCGCATTCGCAAGAGTTTCCGGGAGGTAGACCCGGATTTTTCCCAGATCGAGAACTATGCTGGTTTCGGCTACCGCTGGCTATCTGAGGAATAAGCTCGGCTTCGTCTGGCGACTGCGGTCGCTACGGGCGAAGACGAGCCTGCTCGCGGTTATTTTCGCGCTGGTCCCGCTATTCCTCTACGCCGAGTTCCGCAAAGCCTACCAGGACAGCCAGGACCTGCTGCTGCAAAGCGTGCGCGACCAAGGGCGGGTGATCAGCCAGTCGCTGCTGCCGCTGCTCGACAACGCCGCGATCGCGGAACTGCCGCGGCTCGGCCAGCAGCTCGAGCGGTTTGCCGGCAAGGTGACGACGATCAAGCTGCTGCTGGCGCCGAAGGGCGCGGATGGCGACGGGTTCTATTACGTCGCGTCGTGGCCGGGGGTGGCCGGCAACAATCTGGAGGCCGAACGCCAGCTGTTGGCCGGTCAGGGTGTTCTCGACCGGCTCGCTCAGAGCTGCCGCGGCGAGATGCCGTTTTCGCTGTTGTACGACCGGCCGACCGGCGGGGCGGAGATCGTCACCGCCGTGACCCCGTTGTTGACCGCGACCGGTTGCTGGGCGGTGGTTGCCTCGTTTTCCGCCGACGCGTTTCCCGGCGCCCATCTGGGCCAGCCTTATTGGGCGACCCCGACCATCAAGATCGCGGCAGCGATCTATCTGGCCATGGTCGTGATCACCTTTTCGACATTGCTCGGGATCAATGGCGGGTTGCGCCGCTTCGCCCGGCTGGCGCGGCAGATCCGCGAGCACGGCCGCACGACCGGCAGCTTCGCGGCCCGCAATGAGATCCCCGAACTCGCCGAAGTCGCCGCCGAGTTCGACCGAATGGTCGAGGCATTGCACGGCTCGGCGGCCGCGATCCGGCGCGCCGCCGAGGACAACGCGCACGCCTTCAAGACGCCGATTGCGGTGATCCGCCAGTCATTGGAGCCGCTGCGCCGTGCGGTGGGGGTCGATAACCAGCGGGTTCTGCGCGCCATCGAGCGGGTCGATCATTCGCTCGACCGGCTCGACGGGCTGGTCGCCTCGGCGCGCCGGCTCGACGAAGCGACCGCCGATCTGGTCGCCGAGCCGCGCCGGCCGGTCGATCTGCAGCGGCTGCTCGGCAAGTTGATCGAGAGCCGCGCCGTGCTATTGCCGGGCCGCGACATACATTTGCGCGGCGAGCTGTCGTCGGGCGTCTATGTGCTCGGCAGCGAATCGATCATCGAGACGATCATCGAGAACCTGATCGACAACGCCGCCTCGTTCGCCCCGGCCGGCAGCGAGATCCTGGTCCGGCTGCGGCAGCAGCGCGACATCGCCCACATCGAGGTCGTCGATGAAGGGCCGGGTGTGGCGCCGACCCAGCTCGATCAGATCTTCGAGCGCTATTTTTCAGCCCGGAGAAAGGGCGCGCAAGGCGACGCGGGCCCGGGCTCCTTTGGTATCGGGCTGTCGATCGCGCGGCGTAATGTCGAAGCGATGCGCGGCACGATCGAGGCAGAAAACCGTACGCCGCAGGGCCTCGTCATCCATATCCGCCTGCCGGTCGCGCCGCGATTTGCCTGAAGCGACGGGGGGTGCTGCCGGCCCGTCTGCGGCGAAGGCCGATCCTATTCAGCGGCGGCGAGTTCGTCCTGGAAAGCGTCGTCCGCGGAAGCCGCAAGGTGGGATTCCAGCTCCGCGGCTTCGCTTTCGAAGGCTTGCCCGATCGCTTCCAGTTCGTCGGCCAGCTCAAAGCTGGCGATGCCGCGCGCCAGCCGAAAGCATCGCTGGGCCTCGACCCGCAACGCGTCCGCCAATACCGGCGGCCGGTGCTGCGGCAGCGAAGAGCGCCAGCGGACGAGAAGCGGGAAGATCGAATTCGACCGTGATCCCTGGTACCTCATGCGCCCGAAATTACCCGCGATTGTTGGCGCGCAGTTGTGACCAATCCGGGGCAATTTGGTTAACGAGCATCACCCTCAGGCGAATAGCCCTCGTCGCAATTCACCTCTGGCGAGATAACCTTCCCGATGTCGCTCCGGTCGAGCGTGAGCCAGCCGCCTCGGCGGCCAGCCGCCGATAGCGCGCCTGGCTGTTGCCGAGGTGCTGGCGCATCGCCTCGCGTGCCGCGGTCGCGTCGCCCGCGGAGATCGCATCGCAGATCGCGACATGCTCGCGCTGGAAGGTTTCGAGATAGGCGCGCTGCCCTTCCGGCCGGTGCGCCGCAACCCGGATGCTCTGCCGCGGAATGATGAAGCGGCCGAGATATTCGAGAAAATGCGGGAATTGCGGGTTGCCGGTGGCCGCGGCGATGGCGCGATGAAACGCGAAATCCTCGTCGATCGCGCTCTCGCCGCGCTCCAAGGCGGCATTGATCGCGCCGAGCGCCTGACCGACGCGCCGCCGCGCCGCCGCAGTGCCGCGGCTCGCGGCAAGGCCGGCCGCCTCGACTTCGACGCTGGCGCGCAGTTCCATGATTTCGAGGACTTCGGCAATCGACGGCAAGCCGTCGAGCGCCAGCCGGAACGGGCGGCGTTCGGCGTCAGGCGCCACAAAAGCCCCTGCCCCCTGTCGCGTCACGACGAGGCCATCGGCGCGCAATGCCGCGACGGCCTCCCGCACCACCGTCCGGCTGACGCCCATCGCGGCGACCATTTCCTGCTCGGTCGGCAGCTTGGCCCCGGGCATCAGCTGGGCGCTGGCGATATGATCCGCGATCCGCTCGGCGATTTCACGGGTCAGGTTGCGCGGCGGGATGACCGGCCGCAGCACCGGATCGGCATCGCTCGGCTTGGGCACGGTTTGGGCTCGACAGGTTATAGGGTTATCATATAAATCGACTAGCATCCGAGGTGATGCCGGTCAACCGCAGCGCGGGATCTGCCGGCGCGTGTCGAGGGGGAGAAGCCATGAGAAGACGCGATCTGTTGACGCTGGCCGGGGCGGTTGCCATCGGCGGCACGGCAGCAACAGGACGCCGCGCATCGGCGCAGCAGAAGAGCGTCCTGAAAGCCTCGGATGTGCATCCCGAAGGCTATCCGACCGTGCAGGCGGTCGAGAACATGGGCAAGAAGCTCGAACAGGCGACCGACGGACGGCTGTCGATCCAGATGTACGCCTCGATGCAGCTGGGCGGCGAGAAGGAGATGATCGAGCAGGCGCAGGTCGGCGCCATTCAGCTCGTCCGGGTCAGCGTCGGGACGCTGGGGCCCGTGGTCGACGACCTCAATGTGCTGAACCTGCCGTTCCTGTTCCGCGACACCGCGCATATGAACAAGGTCGTCGACGGGCCGATCGGGCAGCAGCTGCTCGAGAAGGTCAGCAACAATGCGGCGGCCAAGCTGGTCGGGTTGTGCTGGATGGATGCCGGCGCGCGCAGCTTTTACGACACCAAGCGGCCGATCAAGAGCATCGCCGATCTGAAAGGATTGAAGATTCGGGTGATCGGGAATCCGATGTTCGTCGATATGGCCAACGCGCTCGGCGCCAACGGCGTCGCGATGGGCTACGACCAGGTGTTCAGCGCGCTGCAGACCGGCGTCATCGACGGCGCCGAAAACAACCCGCCGAGCTTCGTCTTCGACAACCATTACCAGGTCGCGAAATATTACACGCTGACCCAGCACCTGATCGTGCCGGAGATGCTGGTCTATTCGAAGGCCGCGTGGGACCAGCTATCGGCGGACGATCAGGCGCTGGTCAAGAAATTGTCGCGCGAAACGCAGGCCGATGCCCGGACACTGTGGAACAAGACCGAAGGCGAGGCGATGGACCGGATGAAGACGGCCGGCATCGAGATCATCCCGATCGCCGACAAAACTCCGTTCCGCGAAGCGGTGAAGCCGGTCTGGGACAAATACGGCAGCAAATTCGCCGAGCTGATCAAGCAGATCCAGGCGGTCAGCTGAGCGGCCGGCAATCTCTTTTTTCTGCGCAGCAATGATTCCAAATCGTCGGCCCGGCGAAAGCCGGGACCCACGTTTCCACCGTTCTTGCGACCGCCCGGTGGGGTCCGGGCTTTCGCCGGGACGGCGGACAGGAAAGTCGCTGAATGTCCTCCCAGATGGCGACCGCGATGCCCTCTCTGCCCTTCAGGGCGGAGAGGGAGGGGATCCGTTGCGACAGCGATGGGGAGGATGAGGCGGGTTGATGGCGAGCACTCTGGAATCCTCCGCCTCACCGCAACCCTCTCCACCTCCCGGGGCGGAGAGGGAGCACGGCGGCGGCGTGCATCCGCTGCGCCGGGCGATGGATGCGCTCTATCGGCTGTGCGCGATCATCGCCGGCTCGGCGCTGGTGCTGATCGCGCTGGTCGTGCCGTGGGGTGTCTATACCCGCTATGTCCTCGACAGCGCCGCGTCATGGCCGGAGCCGATGGCGATCTTGTTGAGCATCGTCCTGACGTTTTTCGGGGCCGCGGCGTGCTACCGCTCGGGCGTGCATATGCGGGTCACGGTGGCTCGCGATCTGTTGCCGCCACTGGCACGGCGCGTCATCGATCTGGTGGCCGAAGGGCTGATGGCGCTGATCAGCCTGTTCATGGTGATCTGGGGCGCGCGGCTCGTCGTGGCGACCTGGCAACAGACCATCGCCGAGTTTCCGTTCCTGTCGGTCGGCGTCACCTATCTGCCGATCCCGATCGGCGGCGCGGTGACCTTGCTGTTCATCGCCGAGCGCCTGCTGATCGGGCCGCCGCCGCAATCCGATTGGCGCGTCGCGGCGCCGGATTGACGCGATGGATGCTCTGATCGTCATCGGCGGGCTGCTGCTCGCGATCGCGCTCGGCGTGCCGATCGCTTATGCGCTAGCCTTGGCCGCGCTGGCCGGCGCCTGGTGGATCGGCATCCCGATCGAGGCGGTGATGCTGCAGATCTCGAGCGGGGTCAGCAAATTCGCGATGCTGACGATCCCGTTCTTCGTGCTGGCGGGCGCGATCATGGCCGAGGGCGGCATGGCGCGCCGGCTGGTCGCCTTTGCCAATGTGATCGTCGGGCTGTTGCGCCTGCGCGGCGGGCTGTCGCTCGTCAACATCATGGCGACGACCTTTATGAGCGGCATCTCCGGGTCGTCAGTGGCGGACGTCTCGGCGATCGGCTCGGTGATGATCCCGCAGATGGCGAAATCCGGCTATCCGCGCGTGTTCTCGACCAATGTGACGATCGCGGCGTCGGTACAGGGGCTGCTGGTACCGCCGAGCCACAACGCGGTGATCTACTCGCTGGCGACCGGCGGCACGATCTCGATCGCCAGCCTGTTCATGGCCGGGGTTATCCCCGGGCTGTTGCTGGGCGTCTTGTTGATGGTGCTTTGCGTCGTGCTGGCCTACCGCCACGGCCATCCCACCGGACAAGCGGTACCGCTCCGGGACGCGATGAAGATCACGGTCGAGGCGGCGTGGGGGTTGATCACGCTGGTGATCATTCTCGGCGGGATCCTCGGCGGCGTGTTCACCGCGATCGAGGCCGGCGCCGTCGCCTGCGTCTATGCCTTCTTCGTGACCATGTTCGTCTATCGCGACTATCGCTGGCGCGACCTGCCGCTCTTGGTCTACCGCACGCTGCGCACGGTCGCGATGGTGATGATGCTGATCGCCTGCGCCGCCGCCGTCGGCTACATGATGGCGCTGATGCAGATGCCGGCGAAGATCACCGCCTTCTTCCTGACGTTGTCGGCCAACAAGTACGTGATCCTGCTGCTGATCAACGCCTTGCTGCTGGTGCTTGGATGCCTGGTGGACATGGCACCGTCGATCCTGATCACGACCCCGATTCTGTTGCCCGTGGTCATGAAGTTCGGCGTCGACCCGGTGCATTTCGGCATGATCATGCTGATGAACCTCGGCATCGGCCTCTGCCATCCGCCGGTCGGAGCGACACTGTTTGTCGGCTGCGCGGTCGGACGCGTCCGCATGGAAGACGTGATGCGCCAGATCTGGCCGTTTTACGGTGTGATGTTCCTGGTCCTGATGCTGGTCACCTATGTCCCCGCGATATCCTTGTGGCTGCCGCGCCTCTTGTCGTTGTGAATAATTGAAAAATTAACCGTCTTCGTGGTAATCAGGGTTGGGGGAAGAGCAGGAGCGGGGGCATGTCAATGGTGCCTTTCCGCATGAGCCGGCGGGCATTGCTCGCGGCGGCTCCGTTATTGGCCATGCCGCTGGGGGGCGGAAGGGCAATAGCCGCGGGAGGTGATTTCAACGGTTTTCTCGCCGGCTTGCGACGCGACGCGCTCGCATCCGGGATTCGTCCGGCAACCGTCGATCTCGCATTCCGTTACATACAATTCCTGCCACGGGTCATCGAGCTCGACCAGCGTCAGCCCGATCACGTGCTGAGCTTCGCCGAGTTCATCACGAAAGTCGTTAACCCGCAGCGCATCGAGGATGCCAGGCGGAACCTCGCCGAAAATTCGGGGCTGCTGCAGCGCGTGCAGCAGCGCTTCAATGTCCAACCGCGCTTCATCGTCGCGCTATGGGGCGTTGAAAGCGATTTCGGTAAGACGCAGGGCAGCTACTCGGTCCCGGCGGCGCTCGCGACGCTGGCCTATGAAGGGCGGCGCGGCCCGATGTTCCGCGGCGAACTGATCTCCTCGTTGAAGATCCTCGACCAAGGGCATATCCGCGCCGACAACATGCTCGGCTCCTGGGCCGGCGCGATGGGCCAGTGCCAGTTCATGCCGTCCACCTTCCTGAGCTATGCGGTGGATTTCGACGGCGACGGCCGGCGCGACATCTGGAACAACCGAGCCGATGTGCTGGGGTCCATCGCCAACTACCTGGCGCGGCTCGGCTGGCACGGCAACGAAAGCTGGGGACGCGAGGTCGCGGTGCCCGGCAATTTAGACACGCGAGTGGCGGGGCTCGAAAGTCGCCGGCCGCTCGCCGACTGGATGCGCCTGGGCGTGCGCTCGGTCGGCGCACCACTGACCGGCCGCGAGGCGGCGGAGGCGTCGTTGTTGCTGCCCGACGGGCTCGGCGGACGCGCGTTACTGGTTTTTGACAATTTCCGCGCGACGATGCGGTGGAACAAGTCGGTAAAGTTCGCCGCCTCGGTCGGCATGATCGCCGACGGCATCGATAGAGGCTAGGCACCGGAACATTGCATGAGCGCCCCGGGGGGAAAGGCGCGACGCAAAGGCCGATTGGGGGATCTGGCCTTGGTGGTGGGGCTTGGCTTTGTTCTGAGCGCTTGCGCCTCGTCCGGCCCGGAGTTCGGCGAGCATCATCACGGCGCCGGCTACCACCGTGGCCAGCCTTCCTACAAGGTGGGGGCGGCGTATCAGATCAACGGCAAGTGGTACCGCCCGCGCGTCGATTACGGCTACGACGAAACCGGCCTTGCCTCCTGGTATGGTGAGGCTTTCGACGGCAAGGCGACGGCGAATGGAGAGATCTTCAATCTGAACGAGCTGTCGGCGGCGCATAAAACCTTGCCGCTGCCGAGCGTCGTCGAGGTCAGCAACATGCGGAACGGACGGACATTGCGGCTGCGGGTCAACGACCGCGGCCCCTATGTCGACTCGCGGATCATCGACGTGTCGCGTCGGGCAGCGCAGCTGCTCGGCTTCGAGATGGCCGGCACGACGCCGGTGCGCGTGCGAATTCTGAAGGATGAGAGCATCGAGGTCGCCGAGGCGGCGATGCGCGGCCAGGCCGGCCGCGTACAGCTCGCCGCGGTGCCGCGCAGTTCGCAGGTTATGGCGGCGCCGCCGGTGATCGCAGGGCCACCGCGTCGCGAACCTCCTCCGCCCGAACCGGCGCCGGTCATGATGGCAGCTGCTTCGCCACCGCCGCCGGAACCGGCCGCCGCGTCGCGGCGCCACTGGCCGTCGCTGATCGCACAGGCTCATGCCGAGACGCCGCATCCCGCTGTCGCCGCCAGCCCGATGCCGGCCGCGATTCCGGTATCGACATCCGGCCGGATCTTCGTGCAGGCCGGCGCGTTTGCGATCCCGGAGAATGCACAACGCGTTCGTGCTCGGATCGCCGAGCTCGGCAACGTCCAGGTCGTGCCAGCCGAGGTGAACGGGTCCGCGCTCTACCGCGTTCGCCTCGGGCCGGTGACGAACGGGGCGGAGGCGGATCGGCTGTTGAGCAAGGTCGTCGGCAGCGGTTATCCGACCGCGCGCATCGTCTCCGAGTAACAATTCGGCTGCGGGAGCCTTCCATGACATCTCGATGGTTTCACCAGGTCGCCACGGTTCTGGCAGTAGCGGCGTTTGTCGCCGTCCCGGTCTCCTCGCCCGTTTGGGCGGCCAAGGCAAAACCGGCGGCGACCGGAAAGCTGGTGCAGTCCAAGGAAAACGCGTTGACCGCGCCGGTGCCGTCGATTGTCGGCGGGATCGACACCCAGGCAAAGCACGCGCTCGTCCTCGAAGCCGATACCGGGGCGGTGCTGCTCGACAAAGCTTCCGAGGAGCGTATCCCGCCGGCCTCGATGAGCAAGGTAATGACGGCCTATCTCGTCTTCGATTATCTGAAGCAGGGGCGCGCCAAGCTCGAGGATGAATTGCCGGTCAGCGAGAGTGCCTGGCGCACGCAGGGCTCGAAGATGTTCGTGCAGATCGGGTCACGCGTCAAAATCGACGATCTGTTGCGCGGCATGATCGTGCAATCCGGCAATGACGCCTGCATCGTGCTGGCGGAAGGTTTGGCCGGCAGCACCAGCGCGTTTGTCGAGCAGATGAACCAAAAGGCGAAGGAGATCGGGCTGAAGGGCACCCACTTCGCCAATGTCGACGGGCTGCCCGATCCCGACCACTACATGACCGCGCGCGATTTGGCGACCCTAGCTCTCCGGACAATCAAGGATTTCCCTGAGCATTACCACTACTACAGCGAGAAAGAATTCAAGTTTCATACAGTTGCGGCTAACAATCGCGAGGTGGACATCAATCAGGGCAACCGCAACCCGCTGCTGTACAAAGACTTGGGCGCCGATGGATTGAAGACGGGCCATACCGAAGAGGCCGGCTACAGCCTGCTCGGCTCGGCCGTGCGCGACAAACGGCGTGTCATTGTCGTGGTGAGCGGCCTGCCCTCGATGAAGGCGCGCGCGCAAGAGAGCGAGCGGCTCGTCGACTGGGCGTTCCGCGAGTTCAACAATTACCAATTGTTCGCGGCCGGCGATAAGGTCGATGATGCCGAGGTCTGGCTCGGCTCCGAGGCAAAAGTGCCGATCACCGTCGATCGGGATCTGGTCGTCACCTTGCCGCGTAAATCGCGCAAGGACATGAAGGTGACCGTCGCCTATGACAAGCCGGTGCCGGCGCCCGTCAAAAAGGGCGAGCCGGTCGGCAAGGTCGTCGTCACCGCCTCGGACATGGCGCCGGCCGAAGCGCCGCTGATCGCCGGGGCGAATGTCGACCGCATGGGGCCGGTCGGACGCGTCGCGATGGCGGCGGCCCATCTGATCTGGAGCCGTCTGCACTGACCGGATCCGTGGGCCCGGCGGCGCGCGGCCGTTTCATCACGATCGAGGGCGGGGAGGGGGCCGGCAAATCCACGCAGGTCGATCTGCTGGTCGCGGCGCTGACCCGCGCCGGCATCGCGGCGCAGCGCACTCGCGAGCCGGGCGGTTCGGAAGGGGCGGAAGCGATCCGCCGCCTGCTGCTCGAAGGCGCCGACGAGCGCTGGGATGCGATTTCCGAGACCTTGCTGTTTTACGCGGCGCGGCGCGAGCATGTGACGCGGCTGATCGCGCCGGCGCTTGATCGCGGTACCTGGGTCGTGTGCGACAGGTTTGCCGATTCGACGATCGCCTATCAGGGCTACGGGCGCGGGCTGCCGCTCGGCGAATTGCGGGCGCTGCACCGTTTCGCACTCGGCGATTTCGCGCCCGATTTGACGCTGATCCTCGATGTGCCGGTCGCCGAAGGCTTGGCGCGGGCGGCGCGGCGCTCCGGCAATGCCGACCGCTTCGAGCGACTCGACGCTGCGTTTCACGAGCGGCTGCGCCAGGGCTTCCAGCAGATCGCCGCCGCCGACCCGCAGCGCTGCGTCGTGATCGACGCCTCCGGCGCTGTCGAAAATGTTCACCGTGAGGTGCTGAGTACGGTAGCCACACGGCTCGGCGTCGTGCTGAGCCCGTGAGCCGCAGCCGAGACACGGCCGCGCCGCGCGAGCCGATTGCGCCGCCGCCACGCACCAACCCCGATCTCCTCGGTCATCAGAATGCGGAGGCGGAACTGCGCCGCCTGTTCGACAGCGGGCGCATGCCGCATGCCCTGCTGCTGAGCGGACCGCGCGGCATCGGCAAGGCGACGCTCGCCTTTCGTCTGGCGCGGTTCGTTCTGGCGCAGCCGAACGGGGAGGGGACGGCACCCGCGTTGTTTGGCGATGACGGCCCTACCGGCTTGGCGATTCCACCCGACAGCGGAGTGTTTCGCCGGGTCGCCTCGGGCGGGCATGCCGATCTGCTGACCGTCGAACGCGCCTACGATCCGCGCCGGCGGCGGCTGCGTAGCGAGATCGTCGTCGACGATACGCGCGAGATCGGCGCGTTTCTGCGGTTGACGCCAGCCGAAGGGGGGTGGCGCGTCGTGATCGTCGACGGCGCCGACGAGATGAACCGCAACGCAGCCAATGCCTTGTTGAAGATCCTGGAAGAGCCGCCGCGGCGCGCGCTGCTGTTGCTGGTGGCGCACAGCCCGGGGCGGCTGTTGCCGACGATCCGCTCGCGCTGCCGCCGCTTTCCGCTCACGCCGTTGCCGCCGGCGATCGTCGCCGAGCTGCTCGCCCGTTATCGACCCGAGCTCGAACCGGCGGCCGCCGCCGCGGTGACGGCGCTCGCCGAAGGCAGTATCGGCCGTGCGCTCGACCTCGCGGCGGCCGGCGGGGTCGAACTATATCGCGCCGTGCTGGCATTGCTCGCGCGGGAGAGCGGGATCGACCCGGCGGCGCTGCACGCCTTTGCCGATCGGCTGGTGCGCCCCGAGGCGGAAGAGGCCTATCGCGTCGTCGAAAATCTGGTCGGGCAAATTCTAGCTCGCCTCGCCATTACCGCGACGCGAAGCGAGGCGGAGGCCGGCGCGTTGCCTGACGAGGGCGCGCTGCTGCGCCGGCTCGGCAGCCGTGCGCCGGCAGCACGTTGGGCCGCGCTGCGCGGCGAAATCGACGAGAGCTTCGCCCGCACCGACGCGCTGAACCTCGACCGAAAGCAGACCATTCTCGGCGCGTTCTTTGCGATCGAGCGCGCCGCGGGGTAGAACCCCGACGCCGCGAGGCTGCTGGACCGCAGCCCGGTCACGTCCCATATCAGCGCCTTGGAGAGGATGATGACCGCCGACCAGCCGTATTTCCTGACCACGCCGATCTATTACGTCAACGATCTGCCGCATCTCGGGCATGCCTACACGACGGTGGCCTGCGATGTGCTGGCACGGTTCATGCGGCTGGACGGGCATAGGGTCAAATTCTTGACCGGCAGCGACGAGCACGGCCAAAAGGTCGAGCAATCGGCGCGCGCCGCCGGCATTGCGCCACAGGAATTCTGCGACCGCATCTCGCCAGCATGGCAGGAGATGACGCGGCTCCTCAACATCAGCAACGACGATTTCATCCGCACGACCGAGCCGCGCCATATCCGCGGCGTCGAGGCGCTGTGGCAGGAGCTGGAGCGCCGCGGCGAAATCTATCTCGGGCGCTTCGCCGGCTGGTATGCGGTGCGCGACGAGGCCTTCTATAGCGAGAGCGAACTCGTCGATGGCCCGAACGAAAAAAAACTCGCGCCGACCGGGGCCGATGTCGAATGGCTGGAGGAGGAGAATTATTTCTTCCGACTGTCGGCCTGGCAGGATCGGCTCTTGGCGTTTTACGACGCCAATCCCGAGGCGATCGCGCCGCGATCACGGCGCAACGAGGTCATCAGCTTCGTCAAATCGGGGCTCAACGATTTGTCGATCTCGCGAACCAGCTTCAGCTGGGGCGTGCCGGTGCCGGGCAACCCAAAGCACGTCGTCTATGTCTGGCTCGACGCGCTGATCAATTACATCACCGCGCTCGGCTACCCCGACACCAAAGGCGAGTTCGCGACGTTCTGGCCGGCCGATCTACACATGGTCGGCAAGGACATCGTGCGGTTTCATTCGGTCTATTGGCATGCCTTTCTGATGGCCGCCGGGATCGAGCCGCCGCGCCGCGTCTTCGCGCATGGCTGGTGGACCGTCGAAGGGCAGAAGATGTCCAAATCGCTTGGCAATTTCATCCCGCCGAAGGAGCTGGTGGACAAATACGGGCTCGACCCGTTGCGCTATTTCCTGCTGCGCGAATTGCCGTTCGGCAGCGACGGCGACTTTTCTCACCGCGCGATGGTCGGCCGGCTCAACGGCGATCTGGCCAACGATTACGGCAATCTGGCGCAGCGCGTCCTGGCGATGATCAGCCGCAATTGCGATGCGGCCGTGCCGGAACCCGGGGCGTTCACCGCCGATGACGAGCAGTTGCTCGGCGAGGCGCGCGGGCTATTGGACCGGGTGAGGCCGCAGATCGCCGAGCAGGCGTTTCATCTCGCGCTGGAGACGATCTGGCGGGTCGTCGGCGCGGCCAACCGCTATGTCGACGAGCAGGCGCCCTGGGCGTTGCGGCGCAATGATCCGGCGCGCATGCGCACGGTGCTCTACACGCTGGCCGAAATGCTGCGGCATTTGGGGATCCTGACGCAGCCCTTTGTGCCGGATGCGGCATCAGCGTTGCTCGATCAGCTCGCGGTGCCGGCCGGGGCGCGCCGCTTTGCCGATCTCGCCGAGCGGTTGTCGCCCGGCCGGGCGTTGCCTGCGCCGCACGGGATCTTCCCGCGTTATGTCGAAGCGGAAGCGGCGAGCTGAGCAGAACATCAATTGTCATTGCGAGTGTAGCGAAACAATCTCCGGCCGATTGCGCTCAGCCTGACGGGGATTGCTTCGTCGCCGCGCTCCTCGCAATGACAGCTGATCTTGGATGACCTGGACGATGCTGGTTGACAGCCATTGCCATCTCGACTTCCCCGATTTCGCCGAGGAGCGCGGCGCGGTGATCGGGCGCGCGCGCGCCGCCGGGGTCGGCACGATGGTGACAATTTGCACCCGGCTCGACGAGTTCCCGGCGGTGCGCGCGATCGCCGAGTCCGACGAGGACATCTGGTGCTCGGTCGGGGTGCATCCGCACGAAGCCGCCGACTACGCGGAGATCGCCGCCGGCGACCTCGCGGCGCTCGCGGCCCATCCGCGCGTCATCGGCATCGGTGAGACCGGGCTCGATTTCCACTACGACCACAGCCCGCGCGAGGCGCAGGAGCGGGTGTTCCGCGTCCATATCGCGGCGGCGCAGGAAAGCGAGTTGCCATTGATCGTCCATGCCCGCGAGGCCGATGCCGAGATCGCCCGGATCTTGCGGGAGGAGCAGGCGACGGCCGGGGTTTTGCATTGCTTCAGCAGCGGCCGGGCGCTGGCCGAGGCGGCGCTCGATCTGGGCTTCTACATCTCGATTTCGGGGATCGTGACCTTCCGCAACGCCGAGGAATTGCGCGCGATCGTCCGCGACGTGCCGCTCGAACGGCTGCTCGTCGAGACCGACGCGCCTTATTTGGCGCCGGTGCCGTATCGCGGGCGGCGCAACGAGCCGGCCTATGTCGCGACGACCGCCGCCGCCATGGCGGCGCTGAAGCAGATCGAGCCGGCGGCGCTGGCGGCGGTGACGACCGACAATTTCTTCCGCCTGTTCCATAAGGCGGCCCGGCCAGCCGAATCATGAAAGTCACCGTCCTCGGCTGCGGCGCGTCCTGGGGCGTGCCGGCGATCGGCCCGGATTGGGGTCGCTGCGACCCTGCCGATCCGCGCAACCGGCGCCGGCGCGGCTCGCTGCTGGTCGAAACCGGTGGGCGGGCGATCCTGATCGACACCTCGCCAGATTTGCGCGAGCAATTGCTCGACGCCGGCATATCGCGGCTGGATGCGGTGCTGCTGACCCACGCGCATGCCGACCATCTGCACGGTATTGACGATCTGCGAATGATCAGCCAATTGGCCGGACATGCGCTTCCGTTTTACGCCAGCGGCCCGGCCTTGGCCGAGGCCGAGCGGCGCTTTGGCTATGCGTTCCGGCCCGTTGATCCCGAGAAGCCGGTCTATCGGCCGGCGCTCGCCGCTCAGGAAATCGACGGGCCTTTCACCGCGGCGGGCATCCCGGTGGTGCCGTTCACCCAGAGCCACGGCTTCAGCAACACGCTCGGCTTCCGCATCGGGCCGGTCGCGTATTCGACCGATGTCGTCGACCTCGACGACGACGCCTTCGCCGCCCTGGCCGGGGTCGAGCTGTGGGTGGTCGACTGCCTGCGCCGCGAACCGCATCCGACGCATGCGAATCTGGCCAAGGCGCTAGGCTGGATCGAACGGCTAAAGCCGCGCCGCGCCGTGCTGACCCATATGGATCAGAGCCTCGATTACCGCGAGCTCAGCGCCGAATTGCCGGAGGGCGTGCAGCCCGGTCAGGACGGGCTCGCCATCGAATTGCCCGAGCCGTGATCCGGCGTGCCCATCCCCCTGACCGCGCCGCTGTCGAACAGATCGTCCGCGATGCCTATTCGATGTACATCGAGCGCATCGGCAAGCCGCCTGGACCGATGCTTGACGATTACGGGGCGCTGATCGCGGATGGCACTATCAGCGTCCTCGAAGACGGCGACGGCACGATAGCCGCGCTCATCGTACTGCTGCCGAAGACCGACCATCTGCTGCTCGACAACATCGCGGTCCGGCCGGATCGGCAAGGACGGGGTCTCGGCCGGCAATTGATCGCGTTTGCCGAGGTGGCGGCGCGACGGCTCGGTCATGCCGAGCTGCGGCTCTACACGCACGAGACGATGACCGAAAACATCACGCTCTATGCGCGGCTCGGCTTTGTCGAGACCGGCCGGGGGCAAGAAGCCGGCTACGACCGCGTGTTCATGACAAAGCGGCTTGCCGCTCAAACCAGCAACAGCCCGGCGATGCTGACCTAATCGGCCGCCTCGGCGCGCATGTTGCCCGGTTCGTCGGAGATCTCGATCGCGTGGCCGTCGCGCCGCCACCAATCGAGGCCGCCGAGCAGCTCCTTTACACGAAAACCAAGGCCGGCGAGCTTGTAGGCGCCTTTCGTCGAGGCGTTGCAGCCAATCCCATCGCAATAGACGACGTAGACCTTGGTGCGGTCTAGCGGCGCCGTCGTATCGGCGCTCATCTCGCGATGCGGAAAGCTGCGAGCCCCGGGAATGTGCCCGGCGCGATAAGCTTCTCGTGAACGGGCATCAAGCACGACGATGTCGGGATGACCCGATTTCAGATCGACCGACAGGTCCCAGGAGTCCGTATGGTATTTCAGTTTATCCCGCATGACGGGTGACGTCTCGGCGGGTTCGGGTGCGCCGTGTTCCAGAACGGCGGAAAATTCCTCGGCCATCGTCAGATCCATCTGTCAGGCGATCGGCCAATCCTCGATCGCGGACAGCCCGTGGTCAACTGGCCTCGCGAGCGATGCTGCTCTGCAATTCTTTCCATAATATATATTATGCGTCAAATGGCTTCAGCGAGCGCGACCTCGTAAAGCGGCACCATCCGTCCCGGGATCGCGTCGGACGGCGCCTCCCCGATCCAGCGCGCGCCATAGCGCTCATAAAACGGAGCGGCATACGGATCGGCGAGAATCGTCAGCCGCGTTGCGCCCCGTCGCCGCGCCTCGCGCCTCGCATGATCGAGCAGCGCGCGGCCGAACCCGGCCCGGATATGCCGCGGCTCGACGAAGAGCTTGTCGAGGTCGAGCGTGCCCGGCTGCTCGCCCGGCGTGAGCGCGACAACGCCGGCAAGGCTGCCGTCGGCCGTGGTCGCAACCCAGACATCGCCCTCGGCGATCTGCTTGACGCCAACCTGCAAAACGCCGCGGGCCAGCGCCATGAACGAGTCGTCATAGCCCCAGACCGCTTTTGAACGGACGCAAAGACCCGATAGCGCGGCGGCTTCCTCGATTCGGGCGGGCCGAATTCCGCCATCGGGGTGGCTACGTATCGGGTCAGGCATAAGCGAGGCACCAGCCTTGGCCGCGCACCCAGCAATCCTCCTCCGGCACATCGCCGCGCCGATACAGACGCGAGACGTCGCCCCCGTCGTTTTTCTCAAAAGCTGCCGCCAGGGCAGCTTCCGAAACGGTGTCGCGCATGCCCTCGCATGGGAAGATCGCTACCGCCGAAACTCGCCTCGCTGAAAATTCGGAGCCGCGCCGTTCGATCCGAAAAACTGCGCCGCGGCGTTGAATCGGCACCGATGCTTCGGGCCCCATGAAACCTTGGTTTGTGGTGAGCGGCAGGATCAGCCGCCCGCCCTCGGCGAGCCGATCGAGCCAGATGTCCGCCGGCCGCGTTGCCCCGGCATTCACATAGATCACGTCGGCCGCGTCGAAGGCGACCCGCGCACCGTCTCCCTGCACCACCCGGACATTCGACGGCCGAGCGAAATTAGCTGCGAGGCGCTCGGCGAGACCGGCGTCAAATTCGATCGCGGTCACTCGACCGCGGCGGCCGACGAGATGGCTCAGGATGGCCGTGTAATAGCCAACGCCGGCGCCGATATGTACCGCATGCTCGCCAGACCGGGGGGCGGCACTCGCGACCAACAGCGCGTGCAGCCAAGGCTGGCCGTTGTTTAGATTGCGCTTGGGGATGATCCCGACAAGCACATCGTCATAAAGATAGACGAGGTCACGACTGGGCGATTTCTCGTAACCGCGGCCCCAGCGCAGAATCGGCCATGGCCCCGGACCGAGAAAATCTTCGCGTTTGACCGCCGCGAACGCCGCTTCAACCCGCCGATCGCGGACCCCCGCGGCAGCAAGCACGCGCTTCGCATAGGCCCGCCGGATGATCTCAAGCGCACTCTCGCGATCCATGTGTCGCGCCATGGCTGACGGAAGAGCTGCACGAGGATAGCATTACAGCCTGCCTTTTTGCTCACGGAGATCCCGATGGATTTACCGCCCGGACTTCGCCTCAGCTTCGAGAAGGATCCCTCCTGGGAGGATCGCGAAATCGTCGATGACGGGCTCGGCGCCTACAACGCGCCGTTTCTGCGTGATGCCCGCTACTCCTATTTTGGGATTTTCGTGCGCGACGGTGCCGGCACGATCCGGGCCGGGTTGGTCGGCAATTGTTACGCCGGATGGTTGTTCATCAACCTGCTCTGGGTGCATGCCGATCTGCGCCGCCGCGGCATCGGCCAGATCCTCCTGGCGGATGCCGAGCGCCATGGACGCGAATTCGGCTGCCATTCGGCCTGGCTCGACACCTTTTCGTTCCAGGGTCCGGATTTCTACCCGAAATTCGGCTACCACGAATTCGCCCGCCTCGATTATCCGCCCGACCACCAACGCATCTTCCTGAAAAAGCAGCTGATCGCGGAGTAGCGCCATGCCGATGCGTCTCGAAGGCTCCTGCCGCTGCGGTGCGGTCACATTCTCGTTCGACAGCCACACCCCCTACCCCTACCAGCGCTGCTACTGCTCGATCTGCCGCAAGAGCGCCGGTGGCGGCGGTTATGCGATCAACATCATGGGCGATTTTGAGACGCTGAAGATCAAGGGCCGCCGCGCGATCCGCAAATGGCACGCGATGATCGACGGGGAGAAAGGCTCGGCCGAGCGGAGTTTCTGCCACCATTGCGGCACGCCCTTGTGGGTGTGGGACGACAATTGGCCGGAGCTCTTCCATCCCTTCGCGCAGGCGATCGACACGGCGTTGCCGACGCCGCCGGCCAATGTCCACCTGCTATTGCGCGACAAGGCCGGCTGGGTCGAGCCGCAAATCGGCCCCGATGACGAGCGCTATGAGGGTTATCCGGCGTTGTCGATCGAGGATTGGCACAAACGCCGAAATCTGTGGATCGAGTAGTTTCGCATGACCCGTCCGATCGACCGGCTGGTTGCGATCATGGCCCGGCTGCGCGACCCGGCGCAGGGCTGCCCGTGGGACCGCGAGCAGGATTTCACGACGATCGCGCCTTACACGATCGAGGAAGCTTACGAGGTCGCTGACGCGATCGAGCGCAGCGACATGATGGCGCTGAAGGACGAGCTCGGCGATTTGTTGTTCCAGGTCGTGTTCCACGCCCGCATGGCCGAGGAAGCCGGGCTGTTCGGCTTCGACGACGTCGCCGAGGCGATCTCCGACAAGATGGAACGGCGCCATCCGCATGTGTTCGGCGAAGCCGAGATCGCTTCGATGGCGGCGCAGAACGAGGCCTGGGAGGCGCACAAGGCCGCCGAACGGCAGGCCAGCGGCGCCGCTGAAAGCGTCCTCGACGGCGTCGCGCTGGCCCTCCCCGCGCTGTTGCGCGCCGCCAAGATTTCGCGCCGCGCCGCCCGCATCGGCTTCGACTGGCCCGACGCGGGCGCGGTGATCCCGAAGCTCGCCGAGGAGATCGCCGAACTCGAAGCCGAGCTCGATCAGGGCGCCGATGCCGCAGTGGTCGAAGAGGAAATGGGCGATCTGCTGTTCGCCGCCGCGAACCTGGCGCGTAAGCTCGACATCGAGCCGGAAACGGCGCTGCGCCGGGCGACGGCGAAATTCGAGCGCCGCTTCCGCCGGGTCGAGGAACTCGCCGCCGAACGCGGCATCGGCCGCGACCTCGACGCTCTCGAAGCCCTATGGCAGGAGGTTAAGCGGAGCGAGAAGAATAATTCACAATGAGGCAGTGAGAAGATGCTCTCAACAAAATCGTTCCCGGCGAAGGCCGGGACCCATGATTGCGAACGCTCGAGCAGTTGATAAATGGATCCCGGCCTTCGCCGGGACGACGATTACTCTCGCTGCCTCACCGTCTCATTGTGAAATTTTCTAGTGCAATCGTTGGCGGTGGCGGAGGCGGCCGAGATCGGCTTCGGACAGGCGCACCGACAGATGCGCCGCCTCGCTGTCGTCGCGGCGTCCGACCACTTCGCCATGGGCGTAGATCCAGGCCAGCGTGCGGCCGTCGCTGAGCGGCACGTCGAGCCGCACCGCGCGCGTCTCGGCGTCGAGCCGGCGATCGATCAGCTGCAACAGGCCGTCGCAACCCTCCCCTGTCGCCGCCGACAAGGCGACGCTGTCGGTGTTACGCCGCTGAACGTGGTTTATCAGGCTGGCGCGCATCGTCGGCTCCAGCAGATCGATCTTGTTCATCGCCTCGATCAACCCGTCCTCGACGAGCGCCTCAAGGCCGAGATCGCCGAGCACCGCCAGGACATCGGCCCGCTGCGCGGCGGTGTCAGGGTGATGCGCGTCGCGGACATGGACGACGATGTCGGCCTCGGTGACTTCTTCGAGAGTGGCGCGAAACGCGGCGACGAGATGGGTCGGCAGCTCGGAGATGAAGCCGACCGTGTCCGACAGGATCGCCTTGCGGCCCGACGGCAGGTCGAGCCGCCGCATCGTTGGGTCCAGGGTCGCGAACAGCAGATCCTCGGCGCCGACCGCTGAGCGGGTCAGCCGGTTGAACAGCGTGGATTTCCCCGCATTGGTGTAGCCGACCAAGGCCACGACCGGATACGGCACCCGGCGGCGCGCTTGGCGATGCAGGGTGCGGGTGCGTGTGACGTCTTCGAGCTCGCGCTTCAGCTTGGCAATGCGCTCGCCGATCAGGCGGCGGTCGATTTCAAGCTGGCTTTCGCCGGGCCCGCCGAGAAAGCCGAACCCGCCACGCTGTCGCTCGAGATGGGTCCAGGAACGCACCAGCCGCGAGCGCTGATACGACAAGGCCGCCAGCTCGACCTGCAACCGCCCTTCATGGGTGCGGGCGCGCTCGCCGAAAATTTCGAGGATCAGTCCGGTGCGGTCGATCACCTTGGCCTGCCAGCGCCGCTCCAGATTGCGCTGCTGCACCGGGCTCAATGGCCCGTCGACGACGACGAGCCCAATCTCGTTATCGGCAATGAGGCCGCGCAGCATCTCGACATTGCCGCTGCCGAACAGCGTGGCCGGCACCGGCCGGGAGACGCGCACGATCTCGGCGCGCACGACCTCCAGCTTGATCGCCCGCGCCAAGCCGACCGCCTCGTCGAGACGGGCTTCCAGCGAGCGCGGCGGCGCCTCGGAGAGCGGCCGCGGCGCGAATTTCGCCGCGGGATGGATGACGAGGGCGTGGTCGGTGCGCGGGACCGCCGGGGCGTCGAGGCGGCTCAGAGCTCCTCGCCCTCTCGGTTGCCTTCGAACAGCTGGATCGGCTGCGCCGGCATTACCGTCGAGATCGCATGCTTATAGACCAGCTGCGAATGGGCATCGCGCCGCAGCAGCACGCAGAAATTGTCGAACCAGGTGATGATGCCCTGCAATTTGACGCCATTCACCAGAAACACCGTCACTGGAGTCTTGTTCTTGCGGACATGGTTCAAGAACACGTCTTGAACATTCTGATTTTTTTCGGCCGTCATGGGTAGTCTCCCAATTTCGGTTCTTGGAGCCGCGGCAAGCGGCTCAGGCTAGAAACGCGAAGCGCGTGATTCCGCCGAATCGCCTACGAAGATGGGCGCACCCCGTCGATTCTCAACCCCTCCAAAGAGCGAAACAAGCTAACCCCATCGTTGAAGGAAAGATGCGGCGCGAACCGGATAAATTCCCGGCTATATTCCTCGGGGCTGGCCGGAGCGCCGAGTAGCACGGCGACGCAGCCGGCGTTCTGCGCGCATTGCATGTCGATGGCGGTGTCGCCGACGAACCATACCTCTTCGCCCGGGATGACGCCGCTCTCGGACAGGGCCAGATGCACCGGTTCGCAGGCCGGCTTGTCGGCCGCCGCGTCGCCGGCCCCGACGACGCTGCCGAAGAACCCGGTCCAGCCGAGCCGTTCGACCTCGCGGCGCAGCAGCGGGCCGGTCTTGTTGCTGACGATTCCGAGAAAGATCCCCGCTTCGACGAGCGAGCGCAGCATCGCCTCGCGTCCGGGAAGCGCGGTCAGCCGATCCAGGTGGATTGCGCGGAACCGGTCGAGATAGATTTCGCGCGCCTCCTCCCAGCGCTCGCCGAAATGCAACGGGAAGCTCTCGCGCAGGCTGAGCCGCACCCGCTCCCGGGTTTCGGCCAAGGACCATTCGGGCTTGTGCATCGCGCGCATCAGGAAATTGAGCGCGTCGTGGATCGTCGCCCAGCTGTCGACCAGGGTGTTGTCCCAGTCGAAAAGGATCGCCCGCGGGCGCGGCATTTCCTTCGGTTGACGGCGGGCGCTCATGCAGCGGCCGTTGCATGATCGAAATAGGCCTCGCGCAGCTTGCGGCTGAGCGGGCCGGGTTTCCCGTCGGCGACCGGCGCGCCGTCGATCCGTACGACCGGCAGCAGATCGGCCGTGGTGCTGGTCAGGAAGGCTTCGCGCGCCCCCCTCGCCTCCTCGACGCTGAACGGGCGCTCGACCAAGCGGTAGCCCTCGCGATGAATGATGTCGAAGATGGCGGCGCGGGTGATGCCGTTGAGGATCGCATGGTCGGCGGCGCGGGTGATGACGCTGTCGTCGGCGGTCACGATCCAGGCGTTGGTCGAGGTCCCTTCGGTTACCTGCCCGTCGTTGTCGACCTGCCAAGCCTCGTATGCGCGCGCCTCGCGCGCCTGCTGTTTGCCGAGCACGTTGGCGACCAGCGCGACGGATTTGATGTCGCAGCGCTGCCAGCGGATATCGGGGATCGTGATGACCGCGATGCCGTCCCGCCCCAACCGCGGATCCGGCGGGCGCGACCGGCGCGAGGTCACGACCAGCACCGGCTTCGCCGCTTTCGGAAAAGCGTGCTCGCGCGGCGCAATGCCGCGCGTGACCTGCAGATAGACGATGCCGGTGTCGACACCGTTGCGGCGGATCACCTCGCGCAAAACGATCTTCAGAGCCCCCTCGCTCATCGGTCGATTGATGCGCAACTCGGTTAAGGAGCGATGAAGACGGACCAGGTGCCGCTCTTCATCGACGAGATGGCCACAGTTGACGGCGATCACCTCGTAGACGCCGTCGCCGAACTGATAGCCGCGGTCTTCGATGTGCACCGCCGCCTGACGGTGCGGCAGGTACTGGCCGGCGACATAGGCGACACGGGACATCGCTCAGCCCGCGATCAGGTCCCGACCCTGAGCGGGCGATCGTTACCGAAGACGCCCAGCGATTTGAGCTTGCGGTGGAGAGCCGAGCGCTCCATCCCGACAAAGGCCGCGGTACGGGAGATGTTGCCGCCGAAGCGGGTGACCTGCGCCAGCAGGTATTCGCGCTCAAAGACCTCGCGCGCATCGCGCAGGGGCAAGGTCATGATCTCGCTGCCCTTGTCCCATTTGACGACGGTCGGGGCGATCGCTGTGATCTCGTTGGGCAGCATGTCGGCGTGCACCGCTTCGTCGCCGTCGCCCGGCGCCATGATCAACAGCCAGTCGATCACATTGCGCAGCTGCCGCACATTGCCGGGCCAGGTATACGCCTGCAGCGCCGCCAGCGCGTCCTCGCCGAACTCGCGCGGATGGATGCGCCCGGCCTCCGCGCCGCGCGCCATGAAATGGCGCGCCAGCAGCGGGATATCCTCGCGGCGGTCGCGCAATGGCGGGACGCGGATCGGCACGACATTGAGCCGATAGAACAGATCCTCGCGAAACCGGCCGGCGGCGATCTCGGCGCTCAGCTCGCGGTTCGAGGAGGCGACGACGCGGACATCGACCTCGACGCGGCGCGATCCGCCGACCCGCTCGAAAGTCTGCTCCTGCAAGGCCCGGACGATCTTGCCCTGAGTCTCCAGCGGCATGTCGGCGACCTCGTCGAGGAACAGGGTGCCGCCATGCGCGCGCTCGAATGTGCCTACCTTGCGCGCCTCCCCGTTATTGCCGGCCTCACAGCCGAACAGCTCGATCTCCAGCCGGTCCGGGCGCATCGTCGCGCAGTTGATCGGGACGAATGGCCCCTGGGCGCGGCGCGAGCGCGCATGCAGCAGGCGGCCGACGATCTCCTTGCCGGCGCCGGGCGCACCGCTGATCAGGACCCGGCTGCCGGTCGGCGCGACGCGCTCGATCTGCGTGCGCAGCTGGTTGATCGCCGGCGAGGCGCCGACCAGATTGAGCTCCCCGCCGGCCCGCAGTTTCAGCTCGGCGTTCTCGCGGCGCAGTTGCGCCGCCTCGATCGCCCGGGCGATCAGGAGCAGCAGCCGGTCGGCCTTGAACGGCTTCTCGATGAAATCATAGGCGCCGATCTTGATCGCCTCGACCGCATTCTCGATCGTCCCGTGGCCGCTGATCATCACGACCGGCACCGACGGCATCTCGGCGCGCAGCTGACGCAGGATCGCGATGCCGTCGAGCTCGCTGCCCTGCAGCCAGATATCGAGAATGACGAGCGTCGGTTGCCGCGCCTGGATCGCGGCGAGGGCCTCCGCGCTGTCACCGGCCTCGCGCGTTGCGTAGCCCTCGTCCTTCAGGACCCCGGCGATCAGCATCCGGATGTCGGCTTCGTCGTCTACGATCAGGATGTCATGCGCCATGGGATACCGGGCTTAACTCGGCGGCGGGGTCGGCGGCACGGGGTCGGCCGGCGGGACGAGCCTCGCCGGCAAATGCCAGCGTCACCCGAGCTCCGCCCCCTTCTCGATCTTCCAGCACCAACTCCCCCTCGTGATCTTCCATGATCTTTTTGACGATAGCGAGCCCCAAGCCGGTACCCTTCGCGCGCGTCGTCACATAGGGCTCGGTCAACCGCTCGCGATCCTTTTGCGGCAAGCCTTTGCCGTTGTCTTCGACGACCACGGCGACTCGTCCGTCCGCCTCCTTGACCGTGACCGAGACCCAACCTGGCGGGCTCGACTGCCCTCCGACGATTCGCCCTTCGATCGATTCGACCGCATTCTTGACGATATTGATCAGCGCTTGGCTGACCAGCCGGGCATCGCACCGCAGCGTTGTCGGGCGGCTGGCAAAGGTGGTCTCGAACGCGATATCGGGATGCGCATTGCGCTGCAGGAAGACCGCCTGCTCGACGATGGTCGTCAGGTCTTCGGGCTTCAAGACCGGGGCCGGCATTCGCGCGAACGACGAGAACTCGTCAACCAGCCGGCCGATGTCCTCGACGTGGCGCACGATCGTGTCGGTACAGATGCGAAAGGTCTCCGGGTCCTTCTTGATCTCCTTCAGATATTTGCGGCGCAAGCGCTCGGCCGAGAGCTGGATTGGGGTGAGCGGATTTTTGATCTCGTGCGCGATGCGGCGGGCGATGTCGGCCCAGGCCGCTTTGCGCTGCGCCGACAACAGTTCGGTTATGTCGTCGAAGGTGACAACGAAGCCGCTGATCCCGTTGCCGTCCTGCTCGGCGGCAATGCGCACCAGCAGGGTGCGGCTACTGCTGTTGCGGGCAAGCTGAACCTGCCCTTGCGCGCGCCGCTCGGGACGTCGTGTCGCTTCCTCAAGCAGCCCGGCCATTTCCGGCGCCACCTCTGCGAGATCCTCGCCCATCGACAGGTCGAGATCGACCCCCAGCAATGCCGAGGCAGAGCGGTTGGGCAAGTTGATGCGGCCCTCGCGGTCGAGCCCGATGACCCCCGCCGACACCCCGGTCAGAACGGTTTCTGTGAAGCGCCGCCGTTCGTCGAGCTGGCGGTTGGCCTCGATCAACTCACGCTGCTGGCTTTGGATCTGATACGTCATCCGGTTGAAGGCGCGGCTCAGCGAGACCAGCTCGTCATCCTTTTCGCCCTCCGGAACGCGAGCGGCAAGGTCGCCGGCACGGATGCGCTCGGCGGCTCCCATCAGCCGGCTGATCGGATCGGCGAGCTGCGCCGCGAAATGAATGCCGATCGAAATTGCCGCGGCGAGAAACAACAGCGCCACCAGAATGTAGATCGCCGCAAAGGTGATCTGGAAACCCGAGCGCTGGCCTTCGAGCCGCTCGTATTGCGCTGCCGCGAGGTGGACCTCGTCGCGGTGCGCGAGAACCCGCGACTCGATGAAGCGCCCGACATAAAGGTAGAGATCACTGAACTCACCAAGCCGGACCAGCGCGCGCACGCGCTCGTCCTGGTCATTGGTCATGATCACGACCTCGCCCTGATTGGCGCGGCGCAGCGAGTCCTGGCTGACATCCTCGAAGCCGAGGGCAAAGGCGAGCCCGGTGCGCGCCACCATCGTGCCCTTGCGGTCAAGCACGGCGGCCTCGGTGAGGCCGCGCATCGCGGCCTGGGCGGTCAATACTGGCGCGAGATATTGCGGGTTGAGGACCAGCGTCGATGCCGAGCGGTCGAGATCGCTGGCCATTGCTAGCGCATCGGCGCGGATCGCCTGCTGATGCTCCCGCACATAGGCGTCCGCGACCGCGACCGATTCGGAGATCGCGGTACGCACCTTGTCGCTGAACCACGCTTCGACGCCGAAGCTGAAGAACAGGTACGAGAAGACGGCGACGATGATCGTCGGCAGCACCGCGATCAGGCTGAACAGGCCGACCAGCCGTACCTGCAGACGCGACCCCGCAAGGCCGCGGCGGCGCTCGGCCCGGACCTCGAACAGCCGCTTCGCCACCACCGCCGCGAGGGCCAGCAGCAGCACCAGATCGAGATTGAGCAGCAGCAGGACGAGGGTGGGGCGCGGCCCGAAGGGCGGCGCTCCGGTCAACGCCAAATAAGTGGCGATCCCCGATGCCAGAGCCGCAGCGGCGAGGGCAACCGCGAGCCTACGCCACACACCGATTCCGCCGGTCCAGCTGCGGACATGCCGCGCCAGGCTCATTCAACAATCCCTGTTCGAAAAGCCCGCTGGAGAAATGCTCCGTCCCTCCCCCGCGCCGGCGCCGCTGCGGCACCGTTCCGTTGGCGGCGAACTTCGGACGAGAGCGGCCGCCGTGACGTGGCCTATTTTAGGCCGCGCACCACCGGGATGTCCAACTCGCGGATCTTCTTGCGCAGCGTGTTGCGGTTGAGGCCAAGCAAATGGGCCGCCTTGATCTGGTTGCCGCGGGTCGCGCCGAGCGTCGCGACGATCAGCGGCCGCTCGATTTCGCGCAATATCCGATCGTACAGGCCGGCGGCCGGCAAATCGCCCTTATGGGCCGCGAAATAATCGTTGATGTGGCGCTCGACGGCCGAGGAAAGCCCCTCGCCGCCGGGCATTTCGACCGGAGTTTCGACCGGGGGCGCATCCGCGAGCTCGGCCTCGATCACATCGATGCCGATGACCTCCTGCGAATAGAGCGCGGCAAGCCGGCGCACCAGATTCTCCAACTCGCGCACGTTTCCCGGCCAGCGATAGCGACGCAGGCGGTCCATAGCCGCCTCGTCGATCACCTTGACCGGCAGACCTTCGCGCGCCGCCACCGCCGCGAAATGCCGCACCAAACCAGGAATATCGGCGCTACGCTCGCGCAACGGCGGCAGCCTGACCGGGGCGACGTTCAGGCGATAGAACAGATCGTCGCGGAACTGCCCCTGCCGGATCAGGTGCGACAGGTCGCGGTGGGTCGCCGCGATGATGCGGACATTGGCGCGGATCGGGACCCGGCCACCGACCGCGGTATATTCTCCCTCCTGCAGCACGCGCAGCAGCCGGGTCTGCGCCTCGGGCGGCATGTCGCCGATCTCGTCGAGGAACAGCGTGCCCCCCTTGGCCTGCTCGAAGCGCCCCATATTGCGCGCGGTGGCACCGGTGAAGGCGCCTTTTTCGTGGCCGAACAGCTCGCTTTCGATCAGCTCGCGCGGGATGGCCGCCATGTTGATCGCGACGAACGGCCCCAAGCGGCGCTTGCCGAAATCATGCAATGCCCGCGCAACGAGCTCCTTTCCGGTGCCGCTTTCGCCGGTGATCATGACCGTCAGATCGGTCCCCATCAGCCGGGCGATCGAGCGATAGATCTCCTGCATCGCCGGCGAGCGCCCGATCAGCGGCAATTGGCCGTCGTCGGCATCGTCCACCGCGGGCGCCGCCAGCTGCGGGGCGCTCAACGCACGCTCGACGACGCTGACCAGCTCGCGCAGATCGAACGGTTTCGGCAAGTACTCGAAGGCGCCGCGCTCGGTCGCCTTGACCGCGGTCAGCAACGTGCTCTGCGCGCTCATCACGATGATGCGCAATTCCGGCCGCACCTTCTTGATACGCGGGATCAGGTCGAGACCATTCTCGTCCGGCATGATCACATCGGTGATGACGAGGTCGCCCTCGCCATCGGCGACCCAGCGCCACAAGGTCGCGGCATTGCCGGTCATCCGCACATCATGCCCGAGCCGCGCCAGCGCCTGGTTCAGCACCGTGCGGATCGCCCGGTCGTCATCAGCTACAAGTATCGTCGCGCCCATCAGCCGTTACCGTCTGGGGCGACCTCGGCTGGCGTAAACAGGGGTAAAAACACCCGGAACACGGTGCGCCGGGGGTGGCTGTCGAACTCGATCACGCCGCCATGGTCGCCGATCACCTTGGCGACGAGTGCAAGACCAAGGCCAGTTCCGTTTCGCTTGGTCGTGACGAACGGGTCGAACAGGTGTGGTTTGAGATCGTCCGGGATGCCGCTGCCATTGTCGGCGACCGCGACCATCAGCGGCAGGTGGCGGCGCCCCTCGCCTCCAGGTACGGCGAGGCGCAGGCCATGACGGTAGGCAGTGGTCAGCGTGATCTCGCCGCCCGATTCCGGCGCCGCCTCGGCGGCATTCTTGACGAGGTTGAGGAAGGCCTGCAGGAGCAGATCCCGGTCGCCGTGCACCGATGGCAATGACGGATCGTATTCCTCGGAGAGCCGGACATGCCGGGCGAAGCCGGATTGCCCGATCTTGCGCACCCGGTCGAGCACCTCGTGGATGTTGACCTCGGCGCGGGTGATGGGCGCGTGCTCGGAAAACGCTTCCATGCGGTCGACCAGCGCGACGATGCGGTCGGTCTCGTCGCAGATCAGCTGGGTCAGCTCGCGGCCCGCCTCGTCGGTGTCCTGCTCGAGCAATTGCGCCGCGCCGCGGATGCCGGAGAGCGGGTTCTTGACCTCATGCGCCAGCATCGCCGCCATCGCGGTGACCGAGCGGGCGGCGTTGCGGTGGGTCAACTGGCGGTCCATCTTGTCGGCCATCGAGCGCTCATGCAGCGACAGAACGACGAGATCCGACCCCTCCCCTGCCGGCGCTCCCTGGATCGTCACCGAACGCGGCGCCAACCGCGGCCCCTCGATCGGCACATCGTATTCGGCGATCGAGCCGCCGGTGCGACGAACCGCCTCCAAGAGCGTGAATATCGGGCTCTGCGATAGTACGATTTCGGTGAATGGATGACCGGACAAGGCGGCGGCGCTAGCCCCGAAAAACTGCTCGGCCGCCGGGTTGACGAAGCGCACGATATCGTTGCGGTCGAGCGCGAGGACCGGATCGGGCAACGCC
>Ga0210400_10001044_pt1 | contig 28433 bp, 23 predicted proteins | sample IncBWH26MmetaG_FD_155456 | JGI IMG/M metagenome (GOLD analysis project Ga0210400, IMG submission 155456) | Forest soil microbial communities from Barre Woods Harvard Forest LTER site, Petersham, Massachusetts, United States - Inc-BW-H-26-M | ecosystem: Environmental > Terrestrial > Soil >... | reverse complement strand
CATTATTATTTCCGGCTATTATTTTTCATGCCTCTTAAATCTTCCGGCACATTATTTAAAACCAAGTATTTCAGCTGAAAAAACCTTTTTAAATCATGCTTTTTCCAAAGTGACCCCTACGACAGAAAAACCGAACCTTTCGGAACTTCAAAACGGACTGAAATCCATATTTGAATTACGAAATTACGTGTCAATTACAAAAACAACTAAATATGAATAATATACTTCGTAAAATTACTCTTTAATTAATTTAATATACCGACTCTGCGTTAAAACAATATAAATACCTGAAGAAAATTTATTCATATCAATTTGTTCTTGGGTGTTTTTACTTTTTGTTTGAGAAACAATTTCTCCTAAAGAGTTGTAAATTGTAATTGCACCAAGCTCAGTTGATGATTGAATTGTTATATTGTTGGTAGAGGGGTTGGGGTAAATTTTTATTTGTGCGTTGTTATTCGAAATTTGATTCATTCCCACTGCGGTTGGTTTACTTGTATTGCTATGCGATTTTTTATTAGTTACAGAAGTATTATTGTTATTTCCGGCGGCTAACCTCATTGTTGGTGTACAGTTAAAACCTAAAGCATCTACACGCCAATTACCGTTGGGGTAACTTGCATAATTAGGATCGGTACTTGAAAGCCCGGCTGTATTTACCAAAACATGCCATGCCCCTGTATTATTATCATCTCTTAAAAAAGAATAGCCTGTTACGGATGCACCGACATAAGCATTCCACGAAAAAGTTGAACCGCTTTCCTGCACAAACATAGATTGATGGTGCGAGCTTTTTGCGCCAATATTCCCGCAAGTATCTCTAATAGCTAATTTATATAACCAACTTGAATAAAGCGGGTTTCCGCCGTTGGGACCACCAATACTAAATGAAGTATCTCTAAATTCACTTAAAGAATTTTGACTTACGGCACCAATACGTAAATAGGAAGAAGACATTACATCATATCTATAAACAATAAAGCTGTCAACATTGTTGTATGGAGTTTTATCCCAAACAATCATATTGTAATTATAATTAGAAGCGCTATCTGTTGTTACCATGCAAATATTTGGTATATCTGTTGTAGCAACCTTAATAGTTATTGAATCTGTATTACTGCAACCCACTCCGTCATTAACTGAATAAATAGTTGTGCCTGTTGGTGCAACCGAAATAGTTGAAGTAGTTGCAGACGTACTCCAGATGTAAGTCGAAGAGCCACTTGCCGTTAAAGTTGTACTATTTCCTGAACACAACGTAGTTGCTGTTGCAGCAATGCTAATAGTATGTGTAGGGGAATTTAATAAGATAGATACATTGTTACTGCTTTCGTTGGCTGTAGCTAAATCAGGTTTCCCATCCATATTAAAATCGGCAGTAACAATTCCAAAAGGATTAGAGCCTGTGGCAAAGTTTGCGTCAAAACTAAAGCTACCTGTACCTGTACCAAGCAATACCGATGCATAGCCACTACCTAAACCGTAATCAGGGGTTGCCACATCGGCAATGCCATCTCCATTAAAATCGGCACTCACTATTTGGGTTTGATATCCTACATTACCATTTGGATAATAGGTGGAAACAGGCGCACCAAAGCTACCAGTTCCCGTACCAAGCAACACGCTCACGGTATCAAAACCATTTGCTGCTGCTAAATCAAGTTTGCCGTCATTATTAAAATCAATAGTGATAATTGACAAAGGAGTGGTAATTGACGGAAAGTTTGCAGCAGCACTAAAGCTGCCTGTGCCATTACCTAATAAGATAGATACATTGCTTGAACCTGCATTAGCTACTGCCAAATCAAGTTTTGCATCTCCATTAAAATCTGCACTTATTATTGAGCGAGGATTAACACCAACTGTGAAATTAGTAGCAGCACCAAAACTACCTGTGCCCGTACCAAGAAATAAAAATACATAATTTGAATTACTGGCACCCACAACTAAATCAGCTTTTCCATCCATATTAAAATCGGCAGAGACGAGTGCATATGGGCTGTTAGATGCTGTATGAATGTAAGTAGAAGTGCCAAAACTTCCTGTACCGGTACCTAATAATATAAATACGGCAGTATCATAACCAACATTAGTTACCGCTATATCTTTAAAGCCATCATTATTAAAATCGGCGCTACAAATTGAACCAAAATTTGAAGGACTACCAGGGCTTATTCCTATTGGAAAGTTAGTTGTAGCACCAAATGTACCTGTGCCTGTACCCAATAAGATAGATACATCGTTTGAACCAACCACCCCAGTATTAGCCGTTGCCAAATCAGCTTTGCCATCATTATTAAAGTCGGCAGTAATAATTGAACTAACATAAATGTGTGCCGGATAATTTACAGCGTTTCTAAAGCACTGTGCGTTTGAGCCACTAGTCCCTGTTCCGGAAGTATCCACTGCTGCCAACCCATTACGAGCAAATGTAGTTGTTGTTTGCGCATTTACATTCAATACAAACGCAGCAGTTAAAATTGTAAATAATTTTTTCATGGTATTTAATATCAATTATCTAATAAAGGTATGTCAAATAACCTTCGCTTTTACTTAAGGTTCGACATTCCCAAAAAGATGAAAAACAAAACCCTTGAATGACAAGAGTTTGTAAGGTGTGACCCCGGCGCGAGTCGAACGCGCAACCTTCGGCTCCGGAGGCCGACACTCTATCCAATTGAGCTACGGAGTCATATTTTTACTACGCAACCTTCATTTTCTTTAACAATTGAAAGAAAACAAGGTTAATTGTGGCGTAAAGATAAAAAACATAAGTTAGCTCAATTGAATGAAAAGTCAAAAACATCTGAGAAAACCAAAATATTCAGAAAATTAGGGAGGTAGAGGGGTGTTCCGTTCAGGGCTAAAAAGAGCAAGAACATTGCGCTATTTCATTGACAAATCCTAATTGTATCTTTTATAACAATAACCTCCTTGTCTTCTCTTAAATATTGAGGTATACTATTATTTAACGGCCTGAAATAAGCTATTACCCGCTTCTTTTGCTTCATATCATTATATTGTTCCAAAGAAGGCAGAAATTTATAAGCAGGAAATCCGGAATAGTACATGGTCTCCACATAATGCGGGTCGTTAAATACAACCGTATTAGCCGGTAATAAACTAAGGTTTTGAAAAATTTTCTTGTTATGTGTCAGAGCGTCCCTATAATAAACATCATCAACATCAGAAAATGACTTGACTGTATATAGTGCGCAAAAATCCATTCTGAAATAGGTTAGTAAAAGAAGCAAAGATGAAATAATAAAAACATTGTCTCCCTTCGATAAATTAAGTTTTTCAACGCTTGAGAAAAGAAAGTCCATAAGAAAAGCCAGAGCCAAAAAAATCGGCAACATTACCACAATCGTAAATGAAGGCATTTTTGTAGCGGCAAAAGAAAAAAACAAATATACTGCCAGAACAGAAATAAACATAGAGATGCAGGCTTTCTTATTTGTTGTTTTAAAGTAAAAAATGATGAAAGCAGGTATAATCAAATACGTTACAAAATCACCAAACAATCGGTCAATTAAAGTAAAATGATATGAGAAAGGTCCTTCATGTCCATCTACCGGTTCGGTAAAATGTTTCCCATTTAATTCAAGAGAGAATTTTGCTTCGGCAGGATACCAATTTAAAATAAGAATTTGCCAGGGAAGTGCTACGATAATTGTTATTAACAAAGCTAATAAAATGCCTTTGTACTTTTTAATTTGAAACTTATTTTCAAAAATGGAATATACGCCCCAAGTCATATATACAAGTAATCCGACTAACCATTTACATAAAATAGCAAAACCTGAAAATACACCAACCAGAAAAACCCAAAAAATTTTCTTTGTATGATAATATTCTAACCATGCCCAAATGCTCAGAGAGATGTAAGTAAGAAAAACAGTATCGTTTTGGTCTAATTCAACGCGGCCTGAGATAAGTTTCATTAAATAAACTGAAGTTACAAAAAGAAACCCGGCATAAAATCCAACATTTTTATTGCCAAGAATTTTACCAGACCTATATGCGGCATATACGGTTAAGCAGCTTAAAATTACACTTGGAAAACGCATTGCAAATTCATTAACCCCAAATATTTTATAGCTTAACATCATCTGCCACATAAAAAGAGGTTGTTTATGAAGCCAGATATGATACCTTCCCCAATTATCATCATAAACCATATTGACAATCTTCTCATCATACAAAGTTGGCTTTAATGGGTGATGCATTAAATTTTTAGCTACGAGTGCATGAAAGCGTTCATCCCACACATTAAGAAAGGGATACAATTGAGAAGCAAACAGAAAAATAAAAAACGAAGAGGAAAGAAGGAATATGATAGATAACTTTTCCTTATTGATTGCATGAAAAATAACCGCAACAACAAGAAAAATAGTTCCTATAGTAAAAAGTAAAGTTTCTTTGTCCAACTTTATAAACCCTTAATTATTATATTAAAGGTTAAAGATAAAAACTATAATTAAGCAAAAGGATGAAGAAATTGTGTTATTGAAAATGAAAATTGAAGTGACTTTATAATGTACAAAAAAACTATCGAAAAAAACCGTATTGAATTAGCTACATTAATTATTTCTTAATGTTTTCTATATTCTTAAACAGAACTAAGTAATAATCTAGGGTGTTTCTGCCACATATGTTACCTATTTGTTACTCAATATCTTTCAAAAATCGCATATCTTGCCGAAAAATGACATCTACCCGCAATTTCGTAAACTTAAAAACGATATATTTATAGAGTTTTTAATACTAAAACCACTGATATTTCGTTTATAGGTCGATGAAAAGATTAATCCCCTCCTTTCTATTGGTTTTTATCGGTTTGTGCAGCCTTGCTCAAAACGCGCTTAAATCCTATCAATGGCGCGATCATTTACCCTATAACCAGGTTTATTCGGTTACCAACCAAGGTAATAAAATTTTTGCCGTGGCTAACGAGTGCGCCTTTTCTTACAATAAAAACGACGGTTCATACGATCGTCTCAATAAAATTTACGGCTATTCGGATATAGAACCGGGCATTATTAAAAACAATCCCTACAACAATGCTGTTTTAATTATTTATAAAAATTCAAATATTGATGTTTTAAAAGGGGGCGTTATTACCAATGTGCCCGATCTGTTCCGCATACAAAACATCGGCGATAAAACCGTCAGTTCGGTTACCTTCAGTGGAAAGCTTGCCTACCTGGCCTGCGGTTTCGGTATTGCCGTATTTGACACGGAAACTTTCGAATTTAAAGACAAGTATATTATAGGTCCTAACGCTACTAACCTTTTTGTTTATCAGGTAGCTGTTTCATCAACAGATATTTTTGCCGCTACCAAAAGCGGTTTATTTCAAGCTTCTTTAACTTCGCCAAATCTTTCCAGTTTTACCAGTTGGAATAAGGTAAGCGCCATACCCGCCGGCCCTTATAACGGCGTTGTTTATTTTGGCGGAAGCATTATCACTAATTTTTCAAGATTCATTCAAAGTAACCAAACACTTTTGCAGGATACATTATATAAATTCGATGGCGTTAGTTGGAGTAAATTTTCAGGTAAGCCCTACATAATGGCACCCGGGGGAAGTTATGCCGTTTCTAAACTTTCCGTTTCTGATGATAACGCTCAATTTATTACTGTTGACCAATGGGGTTTTGAAGCTTTTGATAATACAGGAGCTACCGTGGGAAGGATATGGGGACTACCTGATGGAAATTATCACACGTTGATTGATGTAATTCCCGACCCGACCGAGGCAAAGTGGTATTGGCTGGCAGACCCGGGATACGGATTAATAAAAGCAGAAAGCCAGATAAACCCCGCTATTGCCCAAGCGATGCAATCTTATCAGATTAACGGACCGCCTTCTTCAGGTGCTTCGTCAATGGCAATTAAGGATAACAAAATTATTGTAGCCCCTTCTTTTCTTGATTTGGGTATGTTTAATGTTTACAACCAATACTTTCCATACGACTTTACTGATAATACCTGGAAACAAGCTAAAAAACATGATACTACCGGAATTTTTGACATTACAACTATTGTATTCGATCGCCACGATAAAAACCATTATTATGCAGGTGCTTACTGGAATGGCGTTGTTGAATTCATGAACGACTCTGAAATTGCAAGATATGATTATACAAATACAGCCGGCCAATTGCACCAAACTGATTATGCCAACAGCACCTTGACCCGAGTTGGAGGTTTATGTGTTGACCACGATAATAATTTATGGGCGGGCATGGGAGATTCGCAACATCTTTTAAGCGTAAAAAAAGCCGGTACAAGCACATGGACTTCCCTTGATTTTTCTACCATCAATACCGTCAATGGGTCGCCGGGGGCATTGCCAAGGGTAAGCCAGGTAATTATTGATACCAATAAACAAGTTTGGGCACTGGCATACGGTGTGGGGCTTTTTGTATATAAATACGACGGCACAAATTTTACACAACCCAATCCTTCTAACGCAAAAAAAATTACCAGTATTGCCGGACAAGGCGGTTTGGCAAGTAACGAGGTAATAAGCATAGCCGAAGATAAAAACAATGATATTTGGGTGGGAACCGATAAAGGGATTTCTGTTTTTTACAGTCCAGAAAGTGTCATTCCGCAAAGTACCGGATGGGATGCGCAACCGATTTATATCACGCAGGACGGAAAAACGCAATTGCTTTTGCAAACCGACGAAGTTTCTTCTATTACAGTTGATGGCGCCAACAACAAATGGTGCGGTACGCGCTCAAGCGGGCTTTACTGTTTTTCGGGCGACGGCCAAAAACAACTTTATCATTTTACTACCGATAACAGCCCGCTTTTTTCAAACGCCATTGTAGATGTAAAAATAAACCCGCAAACAGGCGAAGTGTTTATTGTAACCGATAAAGGAATTCTTTCTTTTCAGAATATTATTACCGAGGGTAATGAAAATTTTAACCATGTTTACGCTTATCCTAACCCGGTAAAACCAAATTACGACGGGCCGATTTTAATACACGGTATGATTAACGGAGCGACCGTTAAAATACTTGATGTGGCAGGAAATTTTGTGTACGAAACAACCGCTAAAGGCGGACAAGCCCTTTGGGAAGGAAAAAATTTCAGCGGACAACGCGTGGCTACCGGTGTGTATATTGTTTTATGTACTACAAGTGATGGCGGACAAAAAGTAATGACAAAAATATTGTTGCTTAACTAAAATATGCCACAAACCACGCAAGGCATTATTCTGCAACACACCAGATACCGCGATAAAAAAAGTATTTTAAAAATTTACACCCTGCAACACGGCTTGCAAAGTTACACGGTGAATATCGGACACAGCAAATCCTCTAAAATTAAAGCGGCACATGTACAGGCGCTTAATCAAATTGAATTTATTGAGCACAACCGTAAACTGCGCGAGGTACACCTGATAACAGAAATTCGTTTAACCATCCTTTACCGGAATATTTCTTCAGATGTTATTAAAAATTGCTTTGCCACATTTATTAATGAAGTATTAATAAAATGCCTGAAAGAACATAATGCCAATGAAGAAATGTATTTTTTTATTTCAGAAAAGCTGAAAGAACTCGATACTGCCGGAAAAAGCCCCGCTAATTTTCATTTGTTCTTTTTACTGGAGTTGAGTAAACACCTCGGTTTTTATCCCAACAATAATTTTACAAACACAAATAATTTATTTGATTTGCAGGAAGGTATTTTTACGGAAAAAGTGCCGCAACATCTGTATTATGCCGACAGCGAAACTTCTTTTCACATGCAACAACTGATTGAAGCCGATGAGCAGAAAAAAGATTTTTCTTGTAATGGCCAGATACGCTCCGAACTTGTAAAAACACTTCTTTTATTTTACCGCCTGCATATACCCGGTTTCGGAGAAATGAAATCACTTCCTGTTTTAAGAGAGTTACTGACCTGAATACAAAACCACAAAGGCTACACAGAGAAAATTTATAATGTGGTTTACCCAAATGCGCAATCAGAACACAAAATAAGAACCACAAACCTGACCACTTATCAGCAAAAAGCTTCCACTTACCAAACCATACGGGCAAACCGGCAAGCGCGCCTTGTTTTTGATCCTGTTACAGGTTAAATTTGGTTATGATTTATCAAATCACAAAACCGTGCAGCGAAAATTGGGATAAAATGACACCCGTAGAGGGCGGCCGTTTTTGCAACCACTGTTCAAAAAAAGTTCACGACTTAACCAACGGTGCAATCCTACCCGATACAGGCGAAAGTTTTTGCGGAAGAATAAATGCTTCTTCAACAAAACAAATTTCTTTTAAAAAATATTTATTCAGGCAAAGTCCGGTGCGCTTTTTTGCTTTGATGTTTGTTTTACTTTTTTCTAACAAAATAAAAGCTCAATTAAATAAAATTGAAACCGATAGTTTATCCTTTACAAAAGAAAGTGATTACGAAAAGGATAATATAATCAGCATTTCGGGCAAACTGGTAAACGAAAAAAGTAAACAGGAAGTTTCTTTCGGTTTTGTTACTCTGTACGATTCACAAAAAAATGTGCTTGAGGTTACTCAAACAGGACTTAAGGGCGAATTTTCTTTCCTCGTCCTTCAAAGAAATGTGGCCGATTCTTTATTCAGTCTTAAAGCAGAGTATATAGGTTTAGAAACTTTAGAATTAAACAGCATTCCAATTACGCGAAAAAACATTACTGTTCAGGTTACCATGGATCAAAGGGAAAGCTATTTGGGTATGGCAGGGACAGTGATGCGTGTAATCAAAGACGATTCGCGTGTAATGAGCTCAGGCTACGTTTCGCATGCGGCTTATAGAAATTTACCCAATAAAGACATAAGGGAAATTGCAAATGCTTTGTTTAATGGCTCATTGGGCAGGTAGTTAATTCTCGGCTACTTCATTATCCAGTTTCAGCCTTGTGTCCATCTCGAGCATGGCAGCCAAAACCAATTGCGTATAATTTTGCGAAGCAGATTTAAAACCTTTAGCCTGTGTATGCCACATTGTATAAATTAAAGGCATTCCGCCTTCAGTAGGTTTAATAGTTTGTAAAACCGCTCTTACATTACCGGCACCCGCGTGATACACGTGCATCACTAACAAACGAAACCATAAATCACTTTCGTTATAGGCAATATGCATCGTGTCCAGCATTTCTTTTGCAAGCGGTATACAAATAGTTTTCATTAAACCCGAAGCAGCATAAGCCGCCCTGTCAAAATCAGCGCGCTCATCAATTTTTCTGTTTACGTGCAGGCCAAACATTCTTGCTACGGGTTTCATTAACTGAAACGGCCCGTAAGCACCCACGTTTGATTTTTGTAAACGGTTAGGGCTTTCAATTAATAAAATGGCTTGAGCATACCAGGGGTCAACGCCGTTGGAGACAAAATCTTTTATTCCCTGGTCTAATTTTGAATACGCTTTAGAGAAATCGTAAAAAAAACTTTTTCCTTCTACCAACAAAACACGTTCGCTGTCGCTCAGGCAATGCACATTGCGCAGGCTGTCGCGATAATCATTTTTTTGAACGTCAGAAAAAGTTTTCCAGTTTTTTAAATGTACTTTATCAATTACGCAACGTTGGTGCGAATAGCAAATGTAAGCTGAATCTTTGGTAAGATTCATCACACCACGCCAGAATTTTACCTGTGGCAAAGTATCGCAGCGCAAATCGTATAATTGGCAATCGTGAATATAATTTTGAGGTTCCTGTTTGCTGATATCGTAAATGGTTATGATATCGCGGTGGTAATCAGCCGGGGCGCTTGCTTTTTCTTCGGGTTCATTTTTTAGTAAAATTTTTCCATTTGGGTTTATACCCGAAAAAAACAGGAGGCCAAAAAACCCTATGCTTATAACCCTTAACATCACGCCCACAAGATATTTACTACAATCTAATATACGAAGATTATGCCAAAAAGTTTTAAACAGGAGGCACTTAATTGCATTTTTAACGAAATTTAGGCCTTTTCTCCTCCTGATAGAGGTAAATGCAAACAAAATTAATCCCGGGCTCTTGAATTTCCGATAGCTTGTTCAGTCCTTTCCAGTCTACAGAAACCGGAAAGATCTAATCTGTCCTGACAGCGAACCTCTTTATCTACTGTACTAATCAACTTCAAGAAACATTTTCACTTCTGTTTAAAATCAGCCGAAAATATCTCTATAAGAAGTGTAAAAATTTTCAAGAAAGATTTTCATTGAACAAATATTCCCGCCGCTACAGTATTATTTGTATTCTCGTCTATTAAAATAAAACCGCCGTTGTTACGGTTTTTCGCGTAGGGATCGTAAGCAAGTGCTGTAGCTGTTTTAATATTTATACGAACAATTTCATTGAGAGCCGCCTGTCCGTCGGCATTTTCAAACTGAAGTGTGTGTAAGTTAATTTTTTCATTTACTTCTTTTACAACGGCCTTTACCCTGTTTGAGTTATGCTGCAAAAGCAATTTAGCCCCCTGTTGCAATTGTTTGGTGTCCATCCAGCAAATATTTGCCTGTAAATCCTGTTCAATATAAGGAAGTTTATTACTCAGAACAATGCTATCGCCACGACTAATATCAATATTATCTTTTAAATGAATAATCGTCGATTGCAAGGCAAAGGCCTCATCGGTTTCCTTATTATTTAATTCAATTAAAGAAATTTCGCTTTCTATTCCCGAAGGTAATATAGTTACTTTATCACCCTTTTTAAAAATTCCACTCGAAATTCTTCCGGCATAACCACGATAATCATGATGTTTGTCATCCTGCGGACGAATAACATATTGTACCTGAAAACGGGGAAGTTCTAAATTCACATCATGAGAAATCTCTATTTCCTCCAGGTGCTGCAATAAATTTTTGCCTTTATACCAAGGCATTTTAACGGAATTAATTGTCACATTATCTCCGTATGCGGCACTTACCGGGATAAAAGCCGCATCTTTAATATTGAGCGTTGTCGAAAATTCTTTAAACGATTTTACAATCTCATTAAATTTTTCTTCCGAAAAATCTACCAAGTCAATTTTATTTACCGCAACTACAATATGAGGTATTCCCAATAAAGATGTGATATAAGTGTGCCTGCGGGTTTGCTCCACAACGCCCTGTCGGGCGTCAATTAAAATAATAGCCAGGTTTGCATTAGAAGCACCGGTGACCATGTTCCGCGTATATTGTATATGCCCCGGCGCATCGGCAATAATGTATTTTCTTTTTGCAGTTGTAAAATATTTATACGCCACATCAATGGTAATACCTTGCTCCCGTTCGGCACGCAATCCGTCTGTCAACAGCGACAAGTCAATTTTTCCGTTATCGGTGTTTTTAGTTTGTTTTTCAATCGCTTCCAGAATATCTAACGAAACTGCTTTGCTGTCATACAACAAACGGCCAATCAAAGTGCTTTTTCCGTCATCAACGCTTCCTGCTGTTATAAATCTTAGTATGTCCATTTAATTTTTTCTTTTTTCCCGTACCTTTAACTTCATACTTCGTACCTCAAAAATATCCGCTTTTCTTTCTGTCTTCCATTCCTGCTTCCGAAATTTTATCATCTAAGCGAGTTGCGCCCCGTTCAGAGATTTTCGCCTCGGTAATTTCTTTAATTATATCCTCCAAACTATATGCCTCTGATTCTACTGCCGCAGTACAAGTCATATCACCCACAGTACGGAAGCGTACGTTTCTTTCTACAACTTCGTCACCTTCTTCAATTTTAATATAATCGCAAACAGCCAACAACTGCTGTGTATTTGTGACAACACATTTACGTTTGTGCGTAAAATAAATAGAAGGCAATTTTATTTTTTCCCGTTTGATGTAATTCCAAACATCTAACTCTGTCCAGTTACTTATAGGGAACACACGAACATTTTCTCCTTTATTTATTTTCCCGTTATAAATACTCCATAGCTCGGGGCGTTGCTTTTTCGGATCCCATTGTCCGAATTCATCACGAACCGAAAAAATTCTTTCTTTGGCACGGGCTTTTTCCTCATCACGACGTGCACCTCCTATGCAACAATCCAATTCGTATTTCTCAATAGTTTCCAAGAGAGTATAAGTTTGCAAAGCATTGCGACTCGGGTATTTTCCTTTTTGTTCCCGGAGGTTTCTGCGTTTGATAGTTTCCTCAACAGAAGCAACAATTAAAGTCTCCCTGATTTCTTTTGCGAGTTCATCACGAAAAATTAATGCCTCTTCAAAATTATGCCCGGTATCAATGTGCACCAGGGGAAAAGGGAATTTTCCCGGGCGAAATGCTTTAAGCGCCAAATGAATTAAGCAAATGGAATCCTTTCCACCCGAAAAAAGCAAAGCGGGCTTATCAAATTGCCCGGCTACTTCACGCAGAATGTGTATCGCCTCTGATTCTAACTGATCTAAATAATCTAATTTGTATTTATTCATAATTTTCCACGGACTTCGACTCCGCTCAGTCTGACAACTTATTTCTTATTCTCGTGCAACCCACACTCTTTGGCTGAACTGTTTTCCCACCACCAACGTCCTGCCCGAAAATCTTCCCCGGGTTTAATTGCCCGGGTACAAGGCTCGCAACCAATACTCATATAACCTTTGTCGTGCAAAGGATTATAAGGTATTTTATGCAAGTTAATGAAATTTTTTACCTCTTCAAAACTCCAGCTTAATATGGGGTGAAACTTAATTATTTGATTCGTTTCATCCCATTCTACCTGCGGCATTTCCTTTCTTACGCCTGATTGTTCTGCACGAATTCCGGTAATCCAGATTTCATTTCCTGTAAGAGCACGTTTTAATGACTCCACTTTTCGTATGTGACAACACTCCTTACGATTTTCAACCGAGTCATAAAAACTATACAGGCCCTTTTCGCTTACCAGTTTTTCAATAGTGCTTTGTTCAGGGTAAAAAATTTCAATTTCTTTTTTATAAAACAAATGTGTTTCAGTAATTAAGTCTGAAGTTTCTTTAAACAAACGGCCTGTTTCCAACGTAAAAATTTTAACGGCTAAATTATTTGAATAAATTAAATGTGTTATAACCTGATCTTCGTAACCAAGGCTGGTAGAAAAGACTACTTTGCCCGGAAAAGTTTCAGCCAAAACATGCAGTGCTTCCACTTCGGTTTTCCCACTTATTAAATTTCGTATGTCGTTTATCTTTTGCATTTTGTAAAGACTTCGACAGGCTCAGTCTGACAACATTTTTAACTATTAAAATGAATTAACTCCGTTAACTGTTGTGTACTTCATGGTGTATTTTACCCCCGGGTTTAAATACTTGTATGCACTGTGACTCATTAAAGCCGCTTCATGAAAACCGCATAGAATTAATTTCAGTTTATTTTTATAAGTATTAATATCTCCGATAGCATAAATGCCCGGAATATTAGTTGAAAAATCTTCGGTATCCACTTCAATCGCGGTTTTATCCAGATTCAGCCCCCACCTTTCGATCGGCCCAAGTTTAGGGCTAAGTCCGAACAAAGGAATTAAATTATCAGTTTCAATTTCCGTTACTTCGTTTGTTTTGATATTTGTAACAATTACTTTCTGCAAATTGCTTTCTCCTTCCACGGAACTCAGTTGAGCATTAAGTAAAAGATTAATTTTTCCCTCTTCCATAAGTTTCTGCACTTTACTTACCGAATCAGGTGCACCTCTGAAAGATTCACTTCTGTGAACTAAAGTAATTTCCTTCGCAACGTTTGCTAAAAAAATAGTCCAGTCTAATGCGCTGTCGCCACCGCCCGCAATAACAATTTTTTTATCACGAAATTTTTCGGGGTCCAGCACCACGTAGCTTATACCTTTTCCATTTTCAAACTTTTCAAGGTCTTTTGTTTCAGGTTTGCGCGGTTCAAAACAGCCTAAACCACCTGCAATAACAACCACTCCTGAATTTATTTTTGTTCCGAGGTTTGTCGTTACAATAAAATCCCGTTCTCCTATTTTTTCTAATTTCTCAACGCGTTCTCCCAATGTAAAAGCGGGTTTAAAAGGTTCAGCCTGTTTTAAAAGATTATCTACCAATTCCTGTGCAAGAACAGTTGGATAACCGGGAATATCATAAATTGGTTTCTTCGGATAGATTTCAGAAAGTTGTCCGCCCGGTTGCGCCAAATAATCAATTAAATGGCAACGTTGCTTAAGTAAACCCAATTCAAAAATTGCAAATAATCCTACCGGCCCTGCTCCTATTATAGTTACATCTGTTGTGATCATATTAAAAGAAAATTCTTTTTAAACTTGTTATTACTACTACTACTCCCACTAAAATCATAATGGATTTTGTTGGTATACGACTCGACAACCACGCTGCAATCGGTGCTGCAATTATTCCGCCGATTATTAATCCCACTATTATTGACCAATGTGTTATTCCTATCAGTGTAAAGAAAGTTACAGAGCTTGCTAATGAAACAAAAAATTCTGCGAGGTTCACCGAACCGATTGTAAAGCGCGCGTGCCTCCCACCGGCAATTAAAGTTGAAGAAACTATCGGTCCCCAACCACCACCGCCAATCGAATCCATTAAACCGCCGACAAGCGCCAGCGGAAAAATACGTTTTATCTTTTCGCGAATCTTATCTTTTTTTAGTGCTTTGAAAATGATAATAAAACCAAGTATCAATGTGTATGCGGATACTAATGGTTTAATGATATAATTGTAATCTTCAAGCTCGGATAAAATGTAAGCTCCCAAAATTGCTCCTAAAATTCCGGGTAATAAAAGAGTGCGAAACAATTTTGTATTTACGTTACCAAATTTTAAATGCATTAAACCCGAAACTCCGCTTGTAAATATTTCTGAGGCATGAACACTCGCGCTTGAAGCCGCCGGAGGAACACCTGCGCCCAATAAAAATGTGGTGGCAGTTACTCCGTAAGCCATTCCTAAAGCGCCATCAATCATTTGCGCTGTGAAGCCCGCAAGAATAAATATCAGAATAGAAGAATCAACTGAATTAACCAGATCAGAAGCAATGCCGCCCAAAGCTTCGGGAGGCAGGCAAACGGCAAGCAAATAACCCGCAATAATAAGTATAGGCGCGGTTATGCTATAGACAAGAATTCGCTTATTACTGATTATTCTTTTCTTTACCCTATCTTCCTTTTTATCCAACAATGCGCTTATTTCGTTCAACTTATTTACTTTATGTTCAAAATTATCTTTTATTTGCCCGCGTACCGAATGAAGTTTATCTACAATGAGTTGCACATCATTCGGAATTGCATCATTAAGTGTTTCCTTAACGCGCTTTGCAAAGGTAGGTGATTTACCATTGGTAGAGATGGCAATTTTTAAATCACCTTTCTGCACAATAGAACCCAGATAGAAATCACATTGCTCAGGAGTATCAGCTACATTAGTGATTAATTTTCGTTGCCCGGCTAATTGTTTTATTTCGAGGCTCGTCTTTTTATTATTTACTGCTACGATTACAAAATCCACATTCTCCAGGTCATTTTCCTCAAATATGCGTTTTATTATTCTGACATTAGAGAATTTCTTTTCCCATTCATAGATTTCATCACTTACCCGAGGAGCAATTAAAGTAATTTGTGTTGCCGGGCAATTATTAAGTATAGCCGATATTTTCTCACTTGCAATTTTCCCTCCGCCAACAATAAGAACCCGAAAGTTCTCAAGTTTAAGAAAAACCGGGAATAATTTATTTTGTTGTTGTATTTGCATTTCCCTTTAAGTTAATAGTGTGATAAATATTTAAACGAACAACGTTGATTCTGTCGAGCGTAATTCCGTTTGATAATTGCTGGAATAAGTTGATGTATTGTAGCTGAAAAGAAAAATTCTTGTTTAACTTATACAATAAAGCAACCCAGGTACGGTTTTGATCAAAATAATTGTAAACAATGCTTTTCCCGGCATTAATCATAATCTCGTTTCCAACTTGCAAGATAAGTGCCTGTTCACTTTCTGCCTTTTTCCATAAGGGATATTGCAAATCTACACGATAACGAAAGCGATAATTGAAAGTGTGCTTATTGGTAAGTTCATCGTTAACCACCTGCTGAAAATAGCGTTGCTCAATTCGAATACGATGAGAGATTCTTAATTTCCCATAAATATCGCTTATAGCAACTTCTTCCCAAGGCCTGTATTCGTTTTTAGAAACTTTATTCCCTGTTTGAAAGAATAAAAAATCCGCAAAACCCAGTGAAAAAGTAAATTTCTCATTGCGTTTATATGTAACACTTGTTCTCCCCAGTACCTGTGACCATTGCTTATACCAATCGGTTGTTCTACCTTGAAAGTCAGAATTAACAGCAAATTTCTGATTCACTTTAATGCTATTATAATAGCCGGCCCAAAGTTGATTAAATTGTTCAAATTTTTGTTGCTGAGCCCGTAATGACAAGCTCAACAATAAAATTAGTATGGCGACATATTTATTTTTCATACACTAGTTAAACAAATAATTTAAGTTTGTTAACGCAACCGGGAAATCAGCATGTTGTTTAACCACTTCTCCGATTACAATTATTGCCGGAGGTTTTATTTTTTCCGCCGCCGCAATTGTTTCTATGGTTTCAATGGTGCCGATTGCGAGATTTTGTGTGGGCAAAGTGCCGTTTTGTATAATAGCAATCGCGGTTTCATCCTTCCCTTCTTTCTTATAAGTTTTCACTATTTCAGAAAGTTTTTCAACGCCCATTAAAATTACAACGGTCGCGTTTGTTTGCGCGGCAATTTTTACATCATCGGATATCTTACCTGCCGTAGTAGTTCCTGTAATTACCCAAAAACTTTCGCTTATTCCCCTGTGTGTAACAGGTATTCCGACTGAAGCCGGAACTCCGATAGAACTTGAAATTCCCGGAACCACTGCTGTTTCAATATTAAAAAGTTCGGCGTATTTTATTTCTTCCTGTCCGCGGCCAAATACAAAGGGATCGCCGCCTTTTAAACGTACAACGTGTCCATGCGTATATGCAAGGTCAACAATCAGTGTATTAATTTGTTCTTGTGTGTAAGTATGGTGCTTGTTTCTTTTGCCCACGTAAATTTTAAGTGAATTTACCGGAGCGTATTTCAATACTTCCTTATTTACAAGTGCATCGTAAAGAACTACATCGGCTTCACCTAAAGCGTTGACGGCTTTTACTGTGATTAGTTCTATGTCACCGGGACCAGCGCCTACTATAGTCAATTTTGGATATTTTTCTGTGTTCATTATTTCCATTTTTTAAATTATTATTGCTTTGTCCCCTTACCAAACGAACCACAGAGCGGGGACAAAACTCCGTGCTATCGCATGCACATGAAGCAACAACAATATTTTCTTTGAATCAATTTCGTTTTCATATTAATTTGCACTTATTATTCCTGAATTTTTTACTGAACGATACACTTTTACTTTTTCCAAAAAGTCTCTTGCTTCTTTCAAACAGATTCTTGCAAAGTCACCTGAAGGCTCGGTTTGATTTATTTTTCCTGTCAAATCTTTAAAACTTCCGTTTATATCTATTTCTCCGGTTTCCACAAAATGCTTGTCAAAATCATTTATTAACGAGTGATGCGTATTTACATGCACTTGCCTATCCAGCAGTAAAGCTTTCCCTCCGCTAATCAAGGCCGCATAAGATTGATAAATACTGTCTCCCCATTTTCCTTCTTCGAACGCTTCTTTACTCCATTGTAATTTTTCTTCTGCCTCGTAAAATAACGTCGCCACCAAATCAATCACCACACCGGCACATTCTCCGATTCCTATTTCCGGTTTAAATTTTTCTTCTTGCCCCCAATCGATAAAATCAATTGCAAGCAAATTTGCATTATCAGCTAAAGGTTTTAGTAATTGGTAAAAATAATCCTTCCCTCTTCTGTCGTAATAGGTATTGAACAATTCTCCTTCACTTGAACCATTTGCAAAATCATTTAACAAAGTGCGCAACAAATCCGGCCCGCGTTTACTGGCAATTTTAATTATTTTATCACCTATTCGTCCTTCACCGTTTCCTAAAGCACCACCACCTAATAAAAGTTGGAGAGCGGGTACTACATTTGTTCCTGCTTTGAAAGAACTTCCGTGGAAGCCGATTTGTGCAAGGCCATGTTGTCCGCAGGAATTCATGCAACCGCTGATTTTAATTTTGATATCGTGGTTGTAAATCAACTCGGAGAACTCCTCACAAATCACTTTTTCCAATTCAACCGAAATATGTGTACTGTTTGAGATTGCTAAATTACAAGTATCAGTTCCCGGACAAGCTGTAATATCCGCAATCGAATCGAAGCCCGGATCAACTAAATTTATTTTTTTTAATTCGTTGTACAAGGGTAATAAAGCTTCTTCCCTCACAAATCGAAGTAAAAATCCCTGGTTTATCGTAATTCTTAAATCATCGGCAGCGTAGGTTTTTACTATACGTGCCAATTCCCTCGCTTTGATTGTATTGATATTTCCTAAAAGTACTTTTATGTACACTCCGTAAAAACCATTTTGTTTTTGCACGAATGTATTTGTCGCCTTCCATGCACCGTACACTTTTTCATCAGCAGGCTTGAAAGTTGTATACACAGTTTCTTCCGGAAGCTCAGTTTGTTTAACGGCATTACGATTGATGATATACGTTTTGTTCAACAAAGCCTTTTCTTCCCGCTCAGTCAATTTCAGGAATTCAGCAAGACCAATTTTACCAACCAAATATTTCAATCTTGCTTTATGACGATTAGTACGTTCTCCATGCCTGTCAAATATACGAACAGCTGCTTCTATAAAAGGAATGATTTTATCCTCATGTAAAAACTCAAAAGCAGTTTGCGCTAAAAAAGGTTGGGCGCCCAATCCGCCTGCAAGTAATACCTTGAAGCCACGTTGCTCAATTCCGTTTTCAATTTTTAATTTCGGAATAAAACCTAAATCATGAATAAATGTAAAAGCTGTATCAGCATCACTGTTTGAGAAAGCAATTTTTATTTTCCTGCCTAATTCTTGCCCGAATGGTTTACGCAAAAAATAACTGAACACCGCATAGGCATAAGGAGAAACATCAAAAGGTTCATTCGGATCAATTCCCGCTTCGGCAGATGCGGTTACATTACGAACTGTGTTCCCGCAAGCTTCGCGCAGAGTAATATCATCCTGTTCAAGTTTTGCCCAAAGTTCCGGAGTTTTGTCAAGACTTACATAGTGGATTTGTACATCCTGACGAGTAGTTAAATGCAGATTGCCCGTAGAGTATTCATCGCTGATATCGGCTATACGTACTAATTGTCTGGCAGTGACTTTTCCGAAAGGAAGTTTAATGCGAATCATTTGTACGCCTTGCTGGCGTTGGCCGTAAACACCGCGTGCCAATCTCAGGCTACGGAATTTTTCTTCGTGAATTTTTCCTTCTTTGAATTCGCGGATTTTTCTTTCCAGTTCAAGAATGTCCTTTTCCACAACCGGGTTTTCTATTTCTGTTCTGAAACTTTGCATGATTTTATTTTGTTTTTTACCACAGAGAACACTGAGTTTTTCACAAAGGTTCACTGAGGAAATATTTATTTAGTTTTTGTTCTATTTTGCTTTCATTTTTCTCTGAGCAACTCTGCGTTTATTCTCTGTTGCCTCTGTTCTTCTTGTATTTTCCCCTCAAACAAAAAGCCCCTCCGTTTTTGCGGAAGGGCTTTTTTACTAATTAACCAAACAATATGGTTTATATAAAATCCTTCCGATAGCGCATTCGCTTGCAGCATGGCATCCACATATACATTGTAGTCCCGATAGCTGTCGGGAGTTGGATTGACGATTTATTTATTGATGCATTCTTCATAACGGGCACAAAGTAAATGCATCCTTTTAAATAAAACAAGAAAAAAGTGATTTATTTTCTATAACTCCTATTGGATTAATAGGAATTAATGTTTAATGCGCTGTTTTTTAGGCTTTTGTAACTTCTTCTTCAAAGCCTCTTCCCGTTTTAAAGTATCAGCCAGGCTGGTTTTAGACAAAATCCGGATGCTGGCCTCGCGAACTTCTTTCACAACATCGCGCAATCCGCAGGTATCTTCGTTCACACATTCTTCGCAGGGTTCATAAAAATTAAGACTTACACAAGGCAACATTGCAATAGGTCCACCGGTGACCCTTATTATAGAAGAGAGCATAATTTCTTCTGGATGTTTAGTGAGGTAATAGCCCCCGCTCGCTCCCATTTTGCTACCCACAAAACCATTATTCCGCAACTCCAATAAAATTGCCTCTAAAAATTTACGGGGAATATTTTCCGTTTCAGCAATTTGAGAAATGCGTTGCGGTTTATTATTGGCATAATTTTTGGCCAAAGCCAACAACGCCTTAATGGCGTATTTTGATTTTTTGGAAAGCATAAGGCAAAGATAGGAAATATTCTACTACTATAGTAGGAATTAGTATTCTTTCTGCTCGCGACTCGTATGTCTCAATCTGAGAAGCACAAGTTTATTTGTTTCAATTAAATAGGAAACCCTTATGTGATATACTGTAAATGCACGAATTTTATTATCCTTCGGCTTCTTAAGTTTATCTTCTGTGAAAATTAAAGGAGCATTGGCAGCTTGTTTAACATTATCAAGAATAGCGATTTTTACAAGCTTATAACTTTGCGTCGATTTCTTTTTATAATAAGTAAGAATTTCCTTCAGGTCTTCCCGGGCAGACAAAGTCCACTCAACATCGAGGCCACGAGGTTTTACCATTTCTCGATTTCCTTCAGTAAATCCTTATGCTTAATGGTTTTTCCCAACTTAGCCTGTTTTATAGATAATTCAAGTTCCTTATTATAGTGAGAAATACTGATTCGTTTTTCTTTAGGCTCGACTTGCAAAATATTTTTTACCATATTTAAAAGTAATTCCTGCTGCGTCTTACTCAGTAAAGGCAGATATGAATCAAGTTGTTTTTTTATAGCTACAGCTGTCATGCTAACATCTTTAAAACAAAATTACAAAAAAAGCAGAGAGATTGCAAATCCGTACTAACATATCAAGGCCTTAATTCCGTCGGAAAGAAAAAGAACTTGTTCTCCGTTCATTTCCCAAACAAATACAAGATTCCTCGCTGAACAACAAGGCTCGGAATGGCAAAAAAGAAAGTAGATTACATATGTATCGCCCTTTTCTCAGTGGCATCCATCGCAGCTTCTTTAATAGCTTCGGTAAAAGTGGGATGTGCATGGCACATGCGGGCAATATCCTCAGCGCTGGCGCGGTATTCCATAGCCACAACGGCTTCGGCAATCATATCGGCGGCGCGGGGACCAATCATGTGTACTCCTAAAATTTCATCGGTAGCTTCGTCTGCCAAAATTTTTACAAAACCGTCGGTATCCATACTGGCGCGAGCGCGGCCACTCGCTTTAAACGAGAAAGAACCGGTTTTATATTTTACATTTTTTTCTTTCAATTGCTCTTCGGTTAAACCAACTGAAGCAACTTCAGGCCATGTATAAACAACTCCCGGAATTAAATTGTAATTCATGTGCGGTTTTTGTCCGGCCATTAATTCCGCAACAAATACACCTTCTTCTTCCGCTTTGTGCGCAAGCATCGCGCCTTTCACCACATCACCAATCGCGTAAATATTTTCTATGTTGGTGCACAGGTGCTCATCGGTTTCAATTCTTCCGCGGTTATCTACCTTCACTCCTGCTTTATCCAACCCTAAATTATCTGTGTAAGGTTTTCTTCCCACAGCAACCAAACAATAGTCGCCCACAATTTCCTTTTTTTCTCCTTTGTCATTTTCGGCAGTAACTGTAACTTCTTTTCCTTTGGCTTTTACTCCGGTAACTTTATGTTTCAAATAATATTCAAAGGCCAATTCTTTTTTCAGTACGCGCTGCAATTCTTTTCCTAAGCCTCGGTCCATGGTAGCAATCAAGCCGTCCATAAATTCTACTACACTTACCTTTGCTCCCAATCTTCCGTAAACACTTCCCAATTCCAAACCAATTACTCCGCCTCCAATAATAATCATATGCTTGGGTACTTCGGTTAATTCCAACGCTTCGGTAGAAGTAATAATTCTCTTCTTATCAATTTCAATTCCCGGCAGTGAACTTGGTTTAGAGCCCGTTGCTATAATTGTTTTTGTGCTTTCAATCTGCATTTTTTTTCCGTCAGCATCGGCAATTTCAATCGTAGTTTTATTTACAAAACTTGCGTGCCCTGTAATGACCGTAATTTTATTTTTCTTCATCAAAAAATTAATACCGTCGCAGGTTTGCTTTACAACTCCGCGTTTGCGCTCGATCATTTGTTTGATATTTACTTTCGGCTCATTAATGTCAATACCATGCTCTTTAAAATTGTGTGTGGCATTATGAAAATGTTCCGACGAATCCAGTAATGCCTTAGAAGGAATGCAACCCACATTTAAACAGGTTCCGCCTAAAGTATTGTAACGCTCAATCAAAGCGGTTTTCATTCCTAATTGCGCGCAACGAATGGCAGCAACATAGCCTCCCGGGCCTGATCCGATTACGGCAACATCAAATTTTTCCATAGTGTAATTATTACGAGGTGAAATTACAAATTTTTGGGTTAGTTGCAGTGATTTTTTAGGTATGGAGTTTGGGCGTGTCCCTGCATTAAAATGATATTCTAATGAGTAATTTTGGCAGGGCGGGCTGTCGCTACTCGCTTTTTTTGCAACAGCCACAATAAAAAATCTTATTTTATAATACACATCCGCGGCATCTGCATTCCATTTCAACTTTCCAAGGCAAAAAAGAGCTCAAACATGCGCTCTATCCCTCACGCTTCTGTTTCAGTCAGCCTGTTTCCTTCCCGAAATAAAAATTACAACAAGAACGGATAAAAGAGCCAAAACTAAAGCCGCCTTAGAAATTAAATCACCATACTTAACATAAAAAGTTTTATTGTTATTGGGGTTCAACGTAGACTGAATTACTGCAGGCTCCCACCACTTTGTCTCTTTAGAAATTTCACCATGCTCATTTATAAAACAGGAAATTCCGGTATTGGCACAACGCGCAACAGGCATCCGTGTTTCAATTGCCCGTAATCTTGCGTAATTTAAATGCTGCACGTATCCCGGCGTATCTCTCCACCAGCCGTCGTTGGTAATAATGAAAATTAAATTAGCACCTTTATTAATGTAATCGGTAACATATTCTCCAAAAACACTTTCGTAACAAATTACCACCGCAACTCCTACCGATTTATTTTTATTGTAAAGCACACTCCGCTCTTCCTGCGTTCCCAAACTTCCAACTGTCCCTCCCAAATCAATTGCGAACTTTTCCAGTGGCTTAAAAATTGCAGGATAAGGAATTCGCTCGGCACCCGGAACTAATTTCGATTTATGATAAACCTTCACGGGGCCATAATTATCTATCTGTAACCCACTGTTATACACTTCGTAATATTCTTCCACATCGGTATACCTGTGCGCCGTTAACGAATGTTTTTCTCCGGATTTGTATTGGTAAAAAGTAGTGGCTCCGGTAATAATTATTAAGTCGGGATATTTTTTAAGAATACTATCCCTCAAAAATTTTACCGAATAAGATTGTTCCATGTTATTCTCCCAAACATTTTCTGTAAAAAAAGTTTCGGGCAACACCAAATAATTCGTTTCATTGGTAATTTTATCTTTCACCCGGTTATATACTAAATTTAATTGCGACTCGTAAGTGCTGTTAAATTTATCGTTGTATGGGTCTATGTTTGGCTGGACAATCACAATATTTTCTCCCCGCTTTTCATTTAGAGCTGAAGTCCCCGTTAAAAGCAGCAAACGCGAAAACAAAACCGGCAAAACAAAAACCAAACCTATTATTTGTATCCGGTATCTCGACCAGAACGTAACCGGTATGGTTATTTTAAACTGAAGTAAATTGAAAATTAAAATATTCATAACTAAAATCCATAATGTTCCTCCTGAAACACCTGTGTATTCATACCATTGCACCCAATTGTGTTGAAAGGCAAAAACATTTCCCAATGTGAGCCAGGTCCAGGCAAGTTCCCAAAGTGTGTGGAGATATTCGAACGAAAGCCAGATCGGAATAAGCAACCAGTAGCCTGTATGCAGTAGGCGGTTGGCAAGTGGCGACTGAATGGAATCAACCGGCCTTTTGTCAATTGATTTGTAAAGAATAAAAAAAACCCAATAAGTAAAAGCCATTAACAGCGAGTTTGCGAGAACAGCCATCACAGCGCCTCCCGGAGAAGCAAACCAGGTCCACCAGGTATCAATACCGTTCCAGATAACAAAAGTGATGTAAGAAAATAAAAATACAGCGCCCTTTGGCCTTTTGCTGTTTACAAGAATTTCTTCGGTTAAAAAAAAGAGCGGGACAAGTGCTGTAAAAATTAAAAAAGTAAGAGGTGAAAACCAGGAAGCTCCCAAAAGAATCCCTGACAAAATTGACAAACTCCAAATCTTTTTCTTATTCATAATTTTTTCACTCCCATATCAAAAACTTTGCGTCTCTGCATGAAATATCAGTGAAGGAAAAACACTTTGTAAATTAAATACGAACCAAAAACAATCAATAATCCGCCTGAAACCTGCCTGACGCGCAATAATGTCCTTACATTAAGCATTTGTTTTATTTTATGCGCTACAAATGTTTTCAGTAAATCCGTTCCGATAACCATTCCCAGCACAAAAGAAAAAAATAAAATAATACGGTAAATATGAAACTCGTACTTACTGCTTACCGCGGTAGATGTTGCAATCCAGAAAATCCAAACAAAGGGATTAAACATATTCAGAAAAAATCCTTTTAAAAAAAGTACTCTTAATCTTGGCGATTTTATTTCCATAATTATATCGCCTTCGCTTGGTTTTGTATTATTATTTATAAAATGGAAAACTCCGTAAACAATTAGTACAATCCCTCCTATCACCCCCATAAAAGCCTGGTGCTTCGGATTCGTTATTAAATCCGCCATTCCGAAATGAATAAGAGAAACAGTTACGGCAACAAAAAATAAATCACTGAAAAAAATTCCGAAAGCCAACGCGGCCCCTGATTGAAAACCGTAGCTAATGCCTGTATTAATTAAAGCAAAGAATGCCGGGCCTACTGAGAAAGCCAGAAACAAACCTAATAATATTCCTTCGTATATAGCCGAAAACATAAATCGCTTTACGGATTAAATGTAAGCAGATTTTCTTGTTTCAGGAAATAATAAAATCCTCTGCCGGATGACAGAGGATTTTATTAAATATTACCTCGGTAAAGTTATATTCGGGTTTGAGCTTCCTGTGTAAGTAGGCATGTGGCCATCCCATTTCTCAATTCTCATCAACTCAATAATTTTATCATTAATGGATGATTGTTTCATTTTATTTGCGCTCGAATCGGCTTTGGCCTGAACAACCGTTGCATTAGCCTGCGCCGCCGTTTGCACCTGCAACATTTGAGCCTGCGTTTGCGCGTTCAAAAAATTAATTTCAAACTGATTCTTTTCCTTAATCATTTTACTTTCCGACTCTCCCTTTGCCTGCGCAATTTTTTTATTCGCTTCCGCCTCTACTTCGCGCAATTCGTTTTCGCGTTGCTGTGCAATTTGCGTAGCTTCCATTTTTGCATTAATGGCTTTTACAATAATATCCGGCAATTTTAGATCGCTGGTGTAAAATATACGGTCAACCACAATTCCGTAAGGCCTTACCTGGTGCTCAACAATGCTGTCTACTTTTTCAAGCAAATCTTTTTTGTGCGTACCGTATATTTGTTCTATCGACATGGTTGACGCAACATGTATTAAAGCATCATGCATTAAATCGTCAAAATATACATTGGCAATATAGTTGATATCGCGGCGCCATTTCATAAAAACATTTTTAACACTGTCTTGCGCAATATGAAAACTTATTCCTAAGTCAACCGATACATTAATGCCTTCTTTACTTTGAAAATTAAAGGGGTCGTGCGGAGAAGGGTTCGGTTCTCCGCTATTATGCCCCCAGGTAAAGTCCTGCTGAAACATCGGAAATAAATAAAGTCTTTGGTTCCATCCCATACGATAACGCCCTACATCGAGTACTTTTAATTCGGAGCCATTTCTTCTTCCGAGTAAATAAACTTTTACTCCTTTATATCCTGCAGGCACCACTGCGCAGGAAGCAAGCAATATAATTGCAATGCCGGAAACAATGAATTTTTTCATGACAAAATATTTTAAATAATAAGTGAATAATTAACCAAACAGAAAATACGCGGCTATAAACGGTAGACACAATTGCGGATATGCAATTTGCAGGAGGAAACTTTATTTAAATAGTTTCCTTCATTAACAGCTATAACCGAATTTAAACAAGCCGGAATTATTTCCGTATTAAAAAGTAAATAGCAAAATAAATCCGCGCTGATTAAACCGTGCACATCTCCCGCTTCATCTTCCGAATCAGAAAACAGCAATACGTTTCCATTGGGTATATTTCTTTTTTCCGCTTTCGAAATCTTTACAGAGGTTAGTCCATCCGAAAAGAACAAAGGAACAAAAAACTGATTGCTGAGAAACAAAACAATTAAAACACTTGCGATTATTTTACTTTTTTGCATCAGCCTGACTTTAACCAAAGGTAAATCATTTATAGGGCAAAGTTTAAACAGCAAATGCTAACAAACCTTAATTTTATAATTAATTAACAAGTTAACCTCTCCAAATTCATTTGTCCAGGAAATAATAAAATCAGACTTATCATAATAGTCAATTATTTTTTAAAAAATCGGCGTTCGGATTATTAAATTTGAAACAAACAAAAACTAAAAAAGCAATGTCGAACAGAATTACGGACGTGACGCAAATACAAAAAATTATTTTCTGGATTACTTCTTTCCTTTTCATTTCCTTTACACTCTACTATTTTATTCATTCTTAGTACTTACCCGAAATATTTTACGCTTTTAGAGGATATACAAGGGAAATCCTTTTTTGGATTAATTAAGCCATTTTAACGACGAAAATTGAATAACAACCGCCTAACAATAAAAACCCTTCGGTACCTATTACCATATATAATAACATTTAATAAAACCATGAAGTTTAGGAAGGTTTAGATTTTTTTCTATCAAATATTTATTCTACATTTGAATTAAGCGCATTAAAAATACAGTGAAGATGTTAAGAAGTGTAAAGATACTTTCAATTAAAAAAATACTTGCTTTAAGCCTTTCTTTAACTTTTTTTGCAGGCTCTTCACAGACCTTTGAGCTTGACCCCGTAAATAAAAAAGACACCATTAATATTATCGATTTTAAAGGCATGAAGCAAAAACATTGGGTTGTTTTCGGAAGAAATAAGCCTGATACCTGTTTCGCCAAAACATCAAGAGTTGAAGATGGCTTTTACGGGGATAATCGTAAAAAAGGAATCTGGACCTCCTTTTTCTGCAGCGGTAATGTATACAAAAAAATAACTTTTCAGAACGGCCGGCCGGATGGCTACGCCATAATTTTTCATGAAAACGGCAAAACTGCAGAAGAAGGTACGTGGAAAGGAAATAAATGGTCAGGCCCGTACAAAAATTATTATGATAACGGTCAGGTACAACAGGAATTTACTTTTAACCAGGCCGGAAAAAGAGAGGGTGTTCAAAAATACTATTACAGTGATGGCACTAAGCAAATTGAAGGCAATTGGCAAAACGGAAAGGAAAATGGCGTAGTAACCGAATATCATCCTGACGGAAGCGTTAAAAAAACAGTTGATTACACTAATGGAAATGCCGACGTTGCTTCCATAAAAGAATTTAAACCAAAAAAACCGGTTATTACAACAGAAGAAGTTGCCAGCACTAAAAAAGTAGTTGCTAGTAAAGAAGAAACCGTTCCGGGAGATACAAAGACTCCGACTATGTTAAACGGATACCACGTTTTGTTTAATAAAGACCGCCAGAAAACCAAAGACGGAACTTTTAAAGACAATCGTTTAATGGAAGGTAAAAACTATATCTACGATAAAAACGGCATACTTACCGAAATTGAAATTTACAAGAACGGCGTTTTTGTAGGAACTACTCAGCCCGATTGATCTTCAATAATATTCGTAAACAAAGTATCTTTTAAAATTAGGTTTTTTCTGATTCTTACTTCCACGATAATTTGTATAAGTTAAAGGTAATCCGTTTCGGCTGTAAGTAATTTCTTCACGATCGTACCATGAATGAGTATCAAAAGTTAATTTTTTAACCAAGTTTCCTTTATGGTTATATTTAAACTTTGTTATCTCGCATAACCTTCGCGGGGGGAGATAAGTTTCTCTTTTTACCATCAATCCCTTCCGGTTGTATTCATGCTTGTACGTGTCAAACTCACATCTTTCGGTTAAATGATTTTTATTATTATATAAAAACGAAAAGTGAATTTTTTCGCATATTATTTCGTTATAGGTGCTTTCAACCAGGTCGTATAATTGATTTTTATCATTATAATAAAACTCAATTTCATTATAAATACAGCTGTCCGTACACGGATTCG